>Ga0209573_1000237_pt1 | contig 136909 bp, 97 predicted proteins | sample TNRBio252014_DNA_FD_185870 | JGI IMG/M metagenome (GOLD analysis project Ga0209573, IMG submission 185870) | Wastewater treatment Type I Accumulibacter community from EBPR Bioreactor in Madison, WI, USA - TNR Reactor_6/25/2014_ DNA (SPAdes)... | ecosystem: Engineered > Bioreactor > EBPR >...
AGAAAAGCGCGAAGAAAATCGCGATAAATTGAAAGAATTATGGAACAAAACCCTTTTTGGAAAAGACAAGGAAAAAAAGGAGGAAAAGAAAGAAGGCGGGGGCGGGTAGCGCTTACGTAACGCTTACGTGTCGGACACCTCCAAAGGTGTCCGACACGTAAGCGTTACGCAAGCGCTATTTAAATATGTGTCCAAAATTTGACACCTCGAAGGATAAGGAGTGGAAGACCTTGGAGGTATCCGATCCCTTCGCTAAATTTATGCCTTTTGCTCAGAGCTTGTTCGGGATTCCGGAACAAGCTCTTAAACCTGTTTTTTACCATGAAGCGACTTTCTGCAAGCTTAAGCCTCTTTTTGCTCTTTTTTACCGGCGCTTTTGCGCAATCTACTTTTTACAATACCGATGAAATCCAGGAAATTCGGATATTTTTTGCCCAGCAAAACTGGGATTACCTGCTCGATTCCTTAGCGGCAGCCGATGAAGATGCGCGCCTGCTTGCTCCATTGGTTATCGTAAACGGCATTGAATTCGATAGCGTAGGCGTTAAATACAAAGGCAATAGTTCTTACAACCCAAACCGGCCCAAAAACCCGTTCAGCATCAATTTGGACGAAATTATCGGCGGCCAGGACTACGAAGGCCACGACTTGATCAAGCTCTCCAACGCTTTCAAAGACCCGTCTTTTGTGCGGGAAGTATTGGGCTATGAAATTGCCCGGAATTATATGGCGGCGCCCCGGGCCAATTATGCCAAAGTTTACGTCAACGGCGCTTACCACGGCCTCTACACCAATGTGGAAAGCATCAAGAATAAATTCCTGAACGAATATTTCTACTCCAACGACAATGCGCTGTTCAAGTGCGACCCCACGCAGGGCGCCACTTCACCACCAGGTTGCCCAATGGGCGGCGGGGCTACTTTTACGTACATTGGCACTGATTCAAGCTGCTATAAGCGCTTTTATGAACTCGAATCGGACTACGGCTGGAATGACTTAGTGAGCGCAACAAATACCCTCAACAACAACCCGGCGAACGCCCACACCGCATTCGATATAGACCGCATTTTGTGGATGCTGGCATTTGACAATATTTTGGTTAATTTAGACAGCTACATCGGCTCCGGGCATAACTATTATGCATACAAGGATGGCAACGGGCGCTTCTGCCCCATCATTTGGGACATCAACGAGGCGTTTGGCAGCTTCGGCAATGCCGGTGGTATGGGTGGTCAGTTGAACCTCACCCAGATGCAGCAATTGGATCCGTTATTGCACCTGACGAATGCGAGCAAACCGTTCATCAGCAGACTATTGGCCAATCCAAAATACCTGAAAAGCTATATTGCGCACTTCCGGACTATTTTGGCCGAACAATTCACCAATGGCGCCTACCTCTCCCGCGCCATGCAACTGCAAGCCCTGATCAACAATGCGGTCAGTACTGATCCGAACGGTTTGTACACTTACACCGATTTTCAGAACAACCTGAACAACAACATTCCGGGGGGCATGTTGATTCCGGGCGTCACCACCCTGATGACTCCGCGCATCGCATACCTGAACAACCACCCCGAAATGCTGAAAGTCCCGCCGGTGATTTCAAACATCGGCACAGCGCCGGCAGCGCCCGTTTTTGGAGGCACGGCCTGGATTACCGCTACGGTCAGCAATGCCACTGGCGTGCGGCTGCGCTACCGGTTCGGTCATGCCGCCATTTTTGAAGACGTGCCCATGTTCGACGACGGCGCCCACCAGGATGGCGCTGCGGGTGACGGGATTTTCGGCGCTTCCATGACCATCCAGGGCAGCTTGGCTGATTATTATATTTTTGCAGAAAACGCCAATGCCGCCCGTTTTTCGCCCGAGCGCGCCGAGTACGAATTCTATGCCCTCGAAGCGGCGGGAACAGCAAATATCCCCGTCGGGGCGGTAGCCATCAATGAATTCTTAGCCGACAACGAAAGCGGCGCCACCGACCCCAACGGACAGTACGAAGACTGGGTGGAGTTGTACAACAACACCGCGTCCCCCATCCTGCTTTCCGGCGCTTTCCTGAGCGACAAGGCCGACAACCTGACCAAATGGCCTTTCCCATCCACGGCCACCATCCCGGCCAACGGCTACCTGTTGATTTGGTTGGATGAAGACCAAAACCAGCCGGGGCTGCACGCCAATTTCAAACTCTCCAAAGACGGCGAAGCCATCTATTTCAGCAATGCCGACGGTTCGATGATTGATCAGATCGAGTTTGGCCCGCAAAGTACCGACATCACCACGGGCCGCTGCCCCAACGGAACCGGGCCGTTCGCTGCGATGAATGCGGCGACGCCGAATGCCGCCAATTCCTGCTCTACCTCAACTTCGGAAGCGGAAAACGCCACATTCCAGCTCAAAGCTTTTCCGAATCCGGTACCCGCCGGACAGACATTAGTCCTGGAAATAAACGCACAGAAAAATCAACAGGCACAGGTTTCGTTCTTCAATGCGCTGGGCATACGGCTTTACGAAAAACCCGTTTCGCTGGCGCAGGGAACGCAGCAATTTTCGATACCTTCGGGTAATTTGACACCGGGGGTTTATTGGGTACAGGTGGAAACGGAAAGTGGGCGCAATGGCCTGAAGGTAGTGGTGAGTAAGGGGCGCTGAATTAATAAGTGTCGCTTTTGCCAGGCAAGGCATTTTGGTTCTAACCGAAGCCTGTCCCGAACTTGTTCGGGGGTGGGGGTTCCCGACCTTAGCCAAAGCTAAGGGAGGCGGTTCCCCAACGAAGGGTAGGAGCAAAAGGCCTCCTGGAAAAGTTGACCGTTATTATTTCAGCGACCCTAAGTGATTTTTAAATACTGTCACGTCCTAAGCTAAGAGCTTGTTCGGATACCGACGATTGCCTTTCTTTACTTTTTTTACAATCCAATAGGTTTTTTGCCATCAGGGCTGTAAACCTATTTCAGGACAAGGCAATATGGTGATTTTGGGAGTCAAATATACACGTATTTTTTTATTTTTCGGAGCTGCAGCACCTTAATAGAAGGCGTTTTTTACGAGATCCTGGCTTGTGTCCTCACTATCGGGTTAAAGCTATAATTAAAATTACAATGCCTATGGATACTAAAATTGATAGCGCCAATAAAAGAGAATAATCAGAAAGTATCCGGGGGAATTTTTCTAAGTATGAAGAAATAACATTTAATTCAGTACTCCCATTCCTTTTAAGCTTGTCGGCAATTATTTTTATTTTTTTGGCCTCCGATAGTTTTTTATGAACTAAAATTGGCAAGAGGTTATTTAAAAGTAATTTAACCGTTGGCGAAAACCCAGAAAGCGTCATTAGAGAGATAACCTTAGTAGCGAAAGTTGGTTCAAAATTACTAATCTTAGCTCTTGATTCCTTTACAGGTTGAATTTCTTTTTCTTTTTCCTGTGTTTTTTTTCGTCGCTCCTTTACGCTTTCAATGTGTTCAATTTCGGACAATTCAAGTTTGCTTGTAAACTCATAGAGTGTGTCAATAGCAATTTGCTGACCGGTAACATTATCGCTGATCAACCAGGCTTGCATTGTTCTTTCGATTTCTGTGAATGGTCGATCTTTGTCAATCCATATTGGCAATTGCGCTGAATTAAAATATGCAATTTCTTCTCCTCCCTTCAGTTGCCTTCGTTGCTTAATGTATATTTGTACAAAGAATTTAATAAGAGCAGGGCGTTCTTCATAACTTAAATTTTCTAAGACAGGTAAAATTTGGTGACTAATTTTGGAAGCATTAATCTCTATTTGCCTAAAAATAAATTTGATATACCACTTTTCTACAGGCTCATGAAATTCATCTGCTTGAAGTTTACAAATGATAGCATAGGCTTTTTCGATATTGAATTCAAATTCTTTTTGGTATTCTATTTCACTCAGAGTCAATATTATTGTAATCAACAACATGTCTCTATGAGTGGTTTTTGATCCGCGGCTTCTCTTATTGGTGTTTGACTGACAGTAGTCAAGCCATTCATTGATTACTTTTTCCACATGCTCTGGATGGTCATTGTATGCACTTGCAATTCCTATTGCTATAGGGTGTACAAAATCTCCGTATCGGGTTAGTTCAAATAAGTGGGTTCTTAATTGTAATAAATGATTCCGTGTCAATTGTGGCAATGTAATCTTAATAAATCGTTCTCGAACAAACAAGTTATCATCCTTTGAAATATCATTAAAAATCACCACTAAACGTTCTGATAATTCATTGGGTCTATCATATTCAGAGGCATAGCCAAGAGTGAGTACTATCGTGGAACGGATAAAGGCCTCAGAAGGAATTTCTGATTTTGATTTTCTTATTTCTACCAATTCTTGAATAATTTCTCGAACCCTACTTTCTCCCTGCCATTTGTTTAAAACTTCAAACAATTGATCTTCTAAACCATATTTCCTCCATCTGGCAAGAGCGTTGGCTGTAATTTCCTGTACTTCAATGCTTTCATCGGACGCTAATTTGAGGAATACATTTTCAACTGCTGGAAAATGTATAATCCCGATGTCACTCAATGAGTGACTCACTACTTCCTGAAGTCGAGTACGACGTTCTTCAACACCATACAACTCCCAATTAGAGAAAGGGCGATAAACGGAATCTTTAATTAAATGAATAAGAACTGGTAAAGAAGAAAGCAATTGCCTACGGTGACTAAACCAAATAGCTTTGAAAAATTCTAACCTTTGGTTTGAAAATCTGCTTCGGATTACTTGAGTCTTTTCATCAATCTCTTCTATATTAAAGAAATTTAAAAGTGCATCAAGGTTATGATAATCTACACCTGTAAGTACAGAGCCTCGAGCTTTCCATGATTCGTCAACTACTTTTTCAACGGCGTTAAAAAATTGATCATCATAAAGTCCATCAAATATGGATAAGCTAATAAGTGTCTCTTTTTCTTTTTCGTTGAGGGTGTTAAACCACTGTCCAATTAAATCTTGCTTGTTTTTTGTAATCCGTTCAATTAAACCGTGGATTATCTCTTCAGATATAACTAGTTTTTCTGTAATAAGCGATCGAACAAAAATTTTAATTTGATCAATTGTTTTAAGTTGCAATGCTATTGCCTCAATAGTGTAATTACCTGCAAGAACAGTTTTAACGCTTATGTCTTTGACATGATTTTGAAAATTTATCTGTTGGAATTGAGGCTTTAATTCTTGTATTAATACAGATATTAACGTGCTATCCAAATAAAGATTATCTGAAGGGGTTTCGACCCAATATAAATTCGTCGTTTCTAAAGGCAGCTTCCAAGCCCCGACAGGCAAATCAGTACTCATTAATACGAAATGGCCATGTTCGTTTGCTAGCTTAACAAACTTATCAAGACTATACTTCACATCCTGGGGCGTAATCTGAGTGAACACAAAAATTTTTGGGTCTTTTTCACTTGCCATAGCAGAAAAAAAACTATAGTTTTTTGATCGATCTGCCCATTCCTTAACTGCATAATTAAACTTATCTTTCAGCATAGCAGCCAAATGGCGAATAAATGAGTTCTTGTCAAACTCATAAATTCCACCAACTATGGCTATTTTTCTTGTTTTTAGCATACTAAAAACTTTATCAGTAAAAACCGGAGCTATATAATTTTTTGATTTATAAGGCTCAAGATTGATTTCTGTAAACCTGTTATCCGGCTGGGTAATATTGTTTTCCGTCAAGATTATATCTCTACCTGCTACGTATTCTCCAGTTTGTCGAACGTTACGAGCGACAATACCCGTGTTTTCATAATCTCTTTGAGTACTTGCCTCTGCCATTTTATTTATATTTAAAAAGGTTTAACAATGTTTTATTATTAGCTGGTGTTGCACATGGTATTCGGACAATAGCTAATCGGCGTTGTTGCATGAAACAATCCTATACTGCACAAATGAGCTTTAGTCAAATTTTTTCAAAAATAGTGTTGATTATTTGAGGAAAATTTGACTCAAAAAGATTTTCGCCAAACAAGAAATGTTCATGCAACAAAGCCCTTCGGTCAGATAATGAAGCCTCAAAAGAATAGGTTATGGTTTTTATTTCTTTATGACGATATCTCTTCCTGCTGCGTATTTGCCCTTGACACTGGCTTCGCCACTTCCCACTACAATACCTATGTCTTTATAGGTAATAATACTCTTTGTGTCTACAATACCTGATTTAATTTCCTCTACTAATTTCTCTAACTCTTCTTTCAACTCCTTTTCAACTTCCAATGAACGCTTCAATTTGTTCCTTGCTGCTGCTTGTGCATCACCATCTTCTGGCTCTTTTTTCAACTCTTCATACTCCTCAATAAACAATGGCTTCGCTTTCTGCCACAATTCCCTGATTGTGCCATTGGTAGCATCTGTAATATCTTTTCCTATTTCTTGAGCTGCATCCATTTTGACGATCGGCAGAATCAAATCAATAATTTGCTTGACTAAATCCTTCAATTCCATAGCCATAATTTTAAACTGAGAAATATCGAATTGATTCAGCAACTCAAAAACAAACCCCGCCATGTGCTCCGCTGCCTGTTCCCGCGAGCCATCCTGGTCGGTCTGCGCCTTTCCTTCCAGCAGGTCGGAAACGCCGCGGATATTCATGAACCGAATGCCCGGGTGGTGTTGCATCGCCTGGCCAAAGCCGTTGGATTCCATTTCCAGCGCCGTGGTATCATTGTACGACTGCTTTAACAGGCGGGCAATGGCGCCGTCGCCGGCTGCAATGACTTTATCTCCTGAGGCAATCGGGCCAAAAATTACGTTTGACCTTGTTGTATCGCCTTTAACCCTTCTTTTCCAATGCCCTTTTCTGGCAACAACCTGAGCGAGCGCCACTAAGTCCGGACTGTACGAGCCTGCTGCCGGTCGGATCATAAATCCTTCATTGGTCTCTTTTCCGGACTCATACCCATAGAATTTCGTCCCCACAGCAATATCTCCGATTTTTACATCTTTTACCCCGCCGGCGATGCCGGCCAGAATGACGACCATCGGTTGGAAATGACGGATTGCCTTATCTGTGGCCAACGCAACCGTTGTATTCCCGGGGCCGGTTAGCTGTAAAACAACCCGGAGGTCTGGCTTGTCCTTCACCGCTCCGCGCACGTAGCGATTCCCTTCCACCTCAACTTCTACGGGGGACACCAAATGCGCCAGAATAGCCTGGTGCTCAACCGGAATAGGCGTCAGGATGAATACGGTCATGGTTTACAGTTAAGCTATGATTGTCTCAATCCATACTGTACCACGGCATACGTATGGTATTTCCCCACAAAGTTTCCCACCTCGTATGCCGCAGCTTCTTCAATCATCGTTTCACGTTTGCCGGTCAGGTATGGGCTGACGGCTTCGTATTCAAGTGGTAGCGGTGTTAAAATCAGGACTGTCATTTCAAATGCCGGATTGTTGTTTTTAATTAAAATTGACACCAATAAGTTGCCGGATTTGTGGCAAAACTTGCACGATCTGACAATGCTCCCAAATCATATATGCAGAAGGGTTATTGCAAATTCAAATCATAAAAAACAGGAAATCAATCTAATGCAATCAATTTCCTGTTCGATTTATGGTCTATTTTTTCTGCTTAAATAACCTTTCTATGCTCTGTAAGGCTGCTATTTTCACTACCTTTGAACTATTGTTTTTTTCTCTTCAGGGTTTCCCGGTGCGGCATGTTTTTTTCGGAAATTTGCCCGCTTCAGAATGCTCCAGACCGTTCGCTCTGAAAGATGAAACCGATTGGCCAGCACGCCCACCACCTGGGTTTTCTGAAAAGATTGTTCAACGTGCAGGTGTTCATATTCCCGGAGTATTGTATACCTTTGTAGACCAATCGCCGGGATTAATTCCAAATCAATCAGATACGTGATCAGGCCATCTTTTGTGTTCTCAAAACCATGGCGCTCGCAATAAGCTTCAAAGCGCTGGTGAACGTGTTCTTGGAACCGATCCAATAAATATTTGCGCGTTTCTTGCATGTTGCTATGATCATAAGGTGTCTAAATCTCTTTCTTAATATTATACTTCAAACATCCCGTTACTTTTCCACTCTGCCAATTATAAAATTTCCCCGCTTCCGCGAATGGTTTTTATCTTTTTTTACGTGCACTGCGTTTCAGTAAGGCGTGCTTTTGTGGTGACCCCCGGTTCTGCCTTCACGCTTTAAATGAATAAAAAAGAATGATAATCAATGTCTTGTCCAAGTATTTTCGTTGTTGTACATTTAGCACTCCTTAATCTTACGCACTTCACTAAAAAGCAAAAAATTTCCCCTGTAAAAATGGAATTTTCATGAAAAAAAGTAAACTGTTATCCGTATTGAGGAAGATGAAGCCCGAAGAAATTGACCGATTCGGCGATTTTTTGCAGCAGCACCACAAAAAGGATAAAACAGCACAGCGTATTTTTCAATATGTGCGCGCGTACCGGCCAGATTTCGCCGATGACAACCTTGCAGCAGATTGCATGTATAAAAAAGTTTACAGAGAGCCACTCCCTTTGGCGCCCCCGGACTTAAGACGGAATAAGCTAAAAATCTTGCAAAACAAGTTTTCTGACCTCATGGGTTGGCTGGAGGACTTCTTCTGGCATCAAAAAATCAGCGCTGACTCGTTGGAAAGAGACTTGATTTGGTCAACCATCCTGATGGAGCACGAAATGCACCCGGAGTTATCAAAGCACCGAGTCAAACTAAAAAAAAAGATCGAAGAAAATACACCACAGGATGTATCCGGACATTTAAAACAATTAATTGTCAGCTATTTAGCCAACCATCCGTTTCCCGAACTTATCCAGTATCCAGACCCTAAGCTTCTGCCTGATTTTATAGTACACTTAGATAGTTTTTATGCCATTATACGGCTTAAACTCGCCTGCGAAATGGCAACTCGAAAATTGGTAAAGCCGGATGCTGAAGCCAATACAGCAGGGGACTTTCAGGTAGAACATTTAAGGGCACTTTTGCCTTTTCCCTACATCCAGAACAATCCCTTAGTCATCATGTATGCCGCACTGCTTGCTTTGATTACTGACAATATTGAGAGGAAAAATAAAAAAACGAACAAGTATCAAAAGGTAGAAGCTTTGTTCAGGACAAATATTGACCAGATTGCCCCGGAGGAGCGATACGCCATTATTGTTTTCCTTCAAAATTACGCTGCCAGTGAAATCCGGTCCGGGAATACAACCTATTTAATCATTTTGCACAATCTGAATGTCTTCGGCCTGGAACACGGTGCTTTTAAGAAAGAGGGTGTCCTCTCGGCCAATCACTACACCAATATCATCAATACCGCATGTAAAGCGGATGCGTTGGATTGGGCCTGGGATTTTGCGGAGGCATACAGTTCCCATCTTGATCCCGCTGTTCAGGAAAAAATAATGAAATTGGGAAAAGCCATCATTTTATTTGAAAAGAAAGATTATGCTGCAGTGACTTCTATCCTGCAAGGACAACATTTTCCAGACACGCACTCCGAAATCCGATCCCGATCTATGTATTTGAGGAGTGCATGGGAACTCAACCAGCATCAGGAAGACTATATATTAAGTGCCTGTCTGGCATTTGAACAATACCTCATTACCCGCGATAAAAAGCATAAATCTGACATTGTTACTGCTACCCTTAATTTTGTAAGAATTTTGAAAAAAATGTTCCTTGGACATAAAAACAAACTTAAGTTGATTGCAGAAATTAAAGCGCATGAGCTTTTGTATTTCAGGGCGTGGTTGCTTGAGAAATTGAAAGACTAACTGTTGGCCACCCACCGCCAGGAAGGCGGATGAGTGGCCACCCTGCAAATTGGAACCTATTCCATGATCAAATCTGACGTTACAATAATGGAAGACTCTTCCCCCCCATGTATGGCCACAAAATAAAAATCATAGGTACCCGCTGGCAACAGCGTAAATGAAATGGATTCATGTACTGTGATCAATGTCGGGCTCTGATAATTGCCTTCGCTCCGGTAATACCAAATCTTGAACCGATCAGGATCGCCTACTCCATCCCAGGAAAAAGAGACAGAGTTTGAGGTTTGTTTCGTGATTTGAAGGTTTGTTGGAGCAGGCCCTTTGCAATGATCCTCCAAAGCAGAGGGCAAAACGGTAAAAGATTGGCTTACCGTAGCAGATACCAGTAAGGTGAAAAGTACGAGGGTTTTTACAATGCCCTGCCGTGCACCTTTGCGAAAATTTTTCATAGTAATGATGGTTAAAGAATGGAGTAATGCGATGGCAGGAACGGGGAAACAAGTTTTACAGCTGTACCATGCCCGCCATCAGTTTCGACGAAGCAAAGGTATAGGCAAACAAAAATAAATCAATCGTAATTGATTGATTTATAGTTATTTATGTAAATTTATCGAAATTTACATAAATCCAGAAATGAGAAAAATTAAGAAACAGGAAAGCTAAGCTGGCGCGCATTTTGGGTGAGCTTTTCAAAGGATGCCCAGTAGCGTTTATAAAGTGTCGGATTGCGGGTTTTAGCAATTTCAATGACGGGGCAATTGGCCCTCGATTCTCCATAAATATAGTGAGAAACCATCATTTGGCCGGTTGAGCTATGCCCGTCCACGGTTAAAAAATAATTACTGGGAATATTTTGGTAGGTGTAAATTTCAAACGTCCCGGAATAACCGGCATTCTTAAACTGCTGCCGCACTTTGCCCAATTTTTCGATCGTTTCTCTGATCCTGGCAATACTTTTGAACTCATCCGGCAGGTGTTTGGCCCGGTCGCTGAAATATATTTTTGTTTCTTCGCAATCCGGATCCATCAGGTAACATTTGAAATGGACGCCTTTGGCCAAAAGCGCCTCGACATACTGCTTGAACTCCTTTTCGCTCCGGGAAAAAAAATAGCTCGTGAAGGTGTTTAGCACTACGCCAAACTCGATGATTTCCTCTTTTGCCTCCAAAATAAAATCCACTTTTTGGGCAATCGGCAACCGGCCATCTTCATGAAAGGAAATCCCTGTGCCCGACAATTGAGGCTGCTCAATAACGATTGGCTTCCAGTCTGCTTCCGGGTTTTCTGCATACCCCGTTTCCTGCCATTTAACCCCAATTTCCAGCAGGATTAGTTTTTGAATGCCTTCTGCAGTGCGCCTCAGAACGCCGTCACCAACCGTATTGTCATTCATGATATTGCTCATAGACGGGTTGGACACTTCAACCCCCATCTCCCCTAATTTACCAACAACCTCTTTCTGTGAGTAAGCCCGTTTTTCTCGTAGCAGCTCAACGCCCGCCTTAATGATGCTTCTGTTCCGTTTTTTGCCCGGACTTTCCTGGAGGTTTTCCATAATCGTTTGATTTTTTGAAACTTTAAGATACAACAAGTCTTCAAAAAACTAGCGAATTCACCATACTACTTTACATTTTCGTTTCATGGCCTCGCACGAAAATGCTCAGTAGTTAGTATGCGAATTCACACCACTTTAGCGACATCCAGCACCATCAAAATTCCTGCATTGCCACATTGGGGGTCGTTCAGGTAGTCTTCGATGACGCGGATCAATGAAAACCCGACCTTTTGCTGCGGGGTAATGGTGGGGTCTGTCAATTCGCCGCGCAACACACGGGCGCCGTATTCGGCGATGGTCATGCTATTTTGGTGAGGCAGATAACCATTCAACATCCCCACCGTTATCTGGCCTTTCAGCCCCAACGTGCGGCAAAGCTCCTGTCGGGCACGGTATATGGCCCGCGCAATGCCCTGGCCTCGGTAAGCCGGATCAACCCCCATATCCATGCCGTACAGCCATACCCCCCCGGGATCGTGGGTATTCAGCCAAAGATTATCTGAAATCTCTAAGAACGTATGATCCGCTTCAAGCGCGTGGTTGGTGCGCATGGTGGTACTCATGCCGATGAGACGGTCGCCGTCGAGCACCACAAATTGCCCTTCAGGAAACAACTCGATGTGTCGGAGATAGTGCCGTTCGGAAAGTAGTTCTTCCCCGGAGAGGGTCGGAAACACCGCTCGCTGGAGTGCTTCCAGTTTTTTCGCGTCTCCGGGAATCGTATTGCGCAAAGTATACATTATTTTTTATTAATATTGTTTAAGATTGAAAATCAAATTTTTAAATCAAATTATTTTACAAAAATCAACCCAATCCAAAATCTATCCGTTAAAAATCTAAGATCGGGTATAAAATTTTTTAGCTCAAATTTATGTGCTGTTTGCATGATGTTGCTAAATTTGAGCAATGTTTGAGGTGTGTTTTATAAATTATTGCTAAATACGATACGGAACCGCCTCTAATAAACGTTAAATAACGGAACCTTATACTTGCTTCTTTTTTGCAACCGCGACATGCATTCGCGAGGCCACCGTACATCAAACTATTTCCCAGCGCTCTTCAATGTCACTATTAAAAACTGTATGCCTTCCGGGCATGTTCTTTTTGTATGAGTTAGTACCCAAAAAAATCTAAAACCATAATCCTATGAACTTTGGTACTCCCAAAAATGTCGTAACAATTGACGTAGTCATTGCTTTGATTGTATTTCTGGCCTGCATTTTTTTGTCCTGCGCCATGCATCCGGATACGATAGCCGGGTTCGCTACCGGTTAAATCCCATTTTAATACAGCACTAAACGCGGTTAGCATTACCTGTTTTGTAATTATCGCTGTACCTTTCCTCTTTCGCTTTACCGGGTATGGAGCAAAACAGCACACAGCAAAGACAGCAGCACAATGCCGCTTTCAGGCAGGCATTAGATGCCCTGAATGTTTCGCAACGCGAAGCGGTTGACCATATTGAAGGCCCGATGCTGGTTATTGCCGGCCCGGGCACTGGTAAAACGCATATCCTCGCGGCCCGTATTGGCCGAATTCTGTCGGAAACCGACGCTCAAGCCAATAATATTCTTTGTCTTACTTTTACCGACGCAGGCGTTCATGCCATGCGCGAACGCCTGCTGCAATGGATCGGTCCGGAAGGCCATCGGGTGCACATCTATACTTTTCATGCTTTTTGCAACAACATTATTCAGGACAACCTTGAGTATTTTGGCCGGAGCGACATCGAGCCGCTCAGCGAACTGGAACGGGTCGAAATTATCCGGCGCCTGCTCGATAAGCTCGAACCGGGGCATCCACTTTACCGCAGTGCAGACGCTTATTTTTATGAAACCCACTTGCGGGACCTTTTCCAGCGCATGAAGTCTGAAAATTGGACGCCGGCGCTCCTCCACGAAAAAATTGACGCTTATCTCGAAGACCTGCCACAACGACCGGAGTTCAGGTATCAGATCAACCGGGGGCACCTGCGCAAAGGAGACCCTAAAACGGCTCAAATAGCAGAGGCAGGCCAAAAAATGGAACGCCTCCGGGCCGCCGCAATGCTTTATCCTCAATACGAAGTGGCCTTGCGGCAAATGCGGCGCTATGATTACGACGATATGATCTTATGGGTCTTGCGCGCTTTTGCCGACAATGAAGCCTTGCTGCGCAGCTACCAGGAGCGCTATCTTTATCTGTTGGTAGATGAATACCAGGACACCAACGGCGCTCAAAACGAAGTCATCCGGCGCCTGATTGCCTACTGGGAATCGCCCAACGTGTTCATTGTTGGCGACGACGACCAGTCTATTTTCGAATTTCAGGGCGCGCGCCTGAAAAACCTGCTGGATTTTTATGCCCAATACCGCGAACAACTAAAGGTGGTGGTGCTCCGCGACAATTACCGCTCTTCTCAGCATATTCTGGATGTTTCTCATGGCCTCATCGGCGTCAATGAACGGCGCATTGTGAACAGCATGGACAATGTGGGCATACAGAAAATCCTCACGGCTCGCAGCGGCAATTTTTCAGGGTCGGCCTTTCGTCCCGAGGTGCTTTATTATGCCAACCGGGCGCAGGAAGAAACCGGCGTAGTCGCCCAAATAGAGGCACTCTGGCAGTCCGGCTTTCCACTTCAGGAAGTAGCTGTGATTTATGCCCGGCATAAACAGGTGCGCACCATTGCAGCGCTGCTGGAAAAAAAAGGCATTCCTTACACAACACGCCGCCGCGTGAACATCCTGGATTTGCCGCTCATCCGCAACCTGCGAATGCTGCTGGAGTATTGCTATTTAGAGTACACCCGACCTTACAGCGGCGAACACCTGCTTTTTCAAATCCTGCATTTCGACTTTACGGGTATTCCCTCCGGCGCGCTTTCGCGACTGAGTAGGGCCATAGCGGGCACGGATGCAGCTCAAAGACCTTTCTGGCGGGATGCTTTGCAAACCAATGACCCGGAAGCCGGCTGGCACGAGGCAACTTCGGGTTTTTCTGCGGTACTGGAAGACCTGATTGCACAAGTAGCCAACCTCGGCTTAGCAACTTTTCTGGAACGCCTCATCAACCGAAGTGGCATCATGAGGTTAGTCATTCAGCACCCGGAAAAAATTTGGCTGACCCAGGTGTTGAAAACGTTTTTCGATTTTGTGCGGGAAGAAAGCGATCGCAATCCCCGGCTCACCCTGCGCCGCCTGCTCGACATCCTGCACAATATGGATGACAACGGCCTGGCGATTGAAGTGAATAAGTCGGTCGTTGCTGAAAACGGCGTCAATTTGCTAACTGCCCATAGTGCAAAGGGGTTAGAGTTTCAGATTGTCTTTATGATTGATTGCGTCAAGGAAGGTTGGGAACCCCAAAGCCGGGGCGGTAATGGCCGTTTTGCCCTCCCGGATACGCTCACGTTTTCGGGGGAAGAAGATGCCATGGAAGCTCGTCGCCGCCTGTTCTATGTGGCGATGACCCGGGCAAAAGAGCGCTTGTATCTTTCATACAGCCTTCAGGATGCCAAAGGGAAAGACATGCGCCCCGCTGTGTTCATTGATGAATTGGGCCTCGTTGCCTCGGAGCAGACCTTACCCATTGAATTGCTGCTGGAAGCCGAATTGCTACAAATGACGGAGGTGGAGCGCCCTCAAATCGCTGCCGAAGCGGTGGCAGCCATCAATACCTTGCTGGAAGATTTTGTCATCAGCATTTCGGCGCTCAACCGCTATCTGCGTTGCCCCCTGAGTTTTTACTACGAAAATGTATTGCGGGCGCCTGCCCTGCAAAACGAAGCGACCAGTTATGGTCTGGCGGCCCACAATGCCCTGCAACGCCTGTTCGAGCGCATGTTGACGGCAAAAGGACAACGCTTCCCGGGTTTGCGCGAATTTGTGCTGCTTTTTGAACGGGAAATGGAAAAAATGCGGGGTTATTTCCCCCCCAAAGCTTATGAACGCCGGATGGAAACCGGCCGCGCTTACCTGAGTGCTTATTACAGCCAGCACATTGACCACTGGCATAAAAAAGTGCGCCTCGAACTTCAGGTTCGCAACGCTGCTGTGGACGGGGTACCCATCACCGGCGTCATTGACAAAGTAGAATTGCACGACCATCAAAGCGTAATTTTGGTGGATTATAAAACCGGCGGCCATCGCGATGCTAAACTGCGCCCACCTGGCGGCGCCCAACCCAACGGGGGCAGCTATTGGCGCCAATTGGTGTTCTACAAATTGCTGTACGAAAACTACGACAATAGCGGGAAGCGTGCGGATACGGGTGTGATTTCATATTTGGATCCCGACCAGACAGGCGTGTTTCCGCAAGTTGCTGTCCCACTCACCAACGAAGATGCCGCTTTCCTGCGCAAACTCCTGCGCGAAACTTACACCCGCATTCTGAACCACGAATTTTATGAAGGATGCGGCGAAACCTCCTGCGCCTGGTGCAATTTTGTACGCCTGAAAGCGCCGGTAGACAGCTTCAGCGGAGAGGAACGGGAGGAGTTGGATGATTAATCAGGTTTTATGGCGCTCGGAACCTCCACCACCAATAAGGCCAAAAGCAAAATCCATCAACAGTTGCTCTACCTGGCTCAGGTCTCCGTTTTTCACCTCCACATCCGTTAAGGAAGGCAGGTGAAGTGCGAAAAAAGGATGGTCGTTCGACATTTCCAACAAGGTGCTGGCCAAGGCTTTCGGATAGCGGAAATTGGGAGAAGCCTCCCGGATCAACTGGGCTACTGCACCACATAAAGTCTTGTAAGTCAGAAAAAAGCCGTATTTATTTTCCTGATCTATTTGCTTGGTATGATAGGCTTTGATGGCTTCGGAGATCACAATCCGGTGCAGGATATCTTCATCTACAAAATCAATAACAGGATTGGGGCGGGAGGCTGCAATAATATTGGAAATGGCAATTTTTAGTCTTTCATGCGGATCGGCTATGTTTTGAATATTCATTTCAATACAATAGCGCATCCACTCCCAATACCAACTGAGCAAATAGACCAGCAGCAGGTGCTTATTTTCGAAGTATCGGTAGACGGAAGCTTCGGTAGAATGAATGCGTTCAGCAAGTTTTTTAAATGTGAAAGCTTCAAATCCAATGTCATCAATCAATACAATGCTTTCTCTGATAATCCTGCGTCCAAGTTTGGTCTCCTGTGGGTCGCGCAAAAATAATTTTTCATTGAGTTTGATTACGATTCCAATCGCCATAGGTTCCAGTATTTTTGCCTTTATCACAAGCTGTTTTTAGCCCTGTTCAGGCAGAACAGAAACAACCCGCTAATGTGGGCATATTTTACAAAGTATACTATGGTTTGACCGTTTTTTGGGCTTGGATTTGCCAAATACCGCTCAAAGTTCCGGTTTCGCCAAGATGTTCTTTCAACCATACCGTGCAGCTCGAAAAGTCATCAAAACAATGTTCTTCAGGAATCAGGCCGGGAACCATGTTGATGCTTTTGAGCATGTCTTCCGGTTGTCCTTGTAATCCCGTAAATAGCACGGCTACATGTTCCTTTTGCAGGTCTAATATAGCATCCTCAATAGCATACAATCCGGATTGATCCACATAAGGCACGCGCTCCATGCGAAGAATAAAAACCTCTGTTTTGGGCAAAGCCTTTACCATTTCCTGAAAACGGGAGGCAAAGCCAAAAAATAGCGGACCGTCTAAGTGTTTGATGTAAATCCGGTTTCCAATTTCTTTCAACGCCTCCCCTTCATCGCTCCACGGCATCTCTGCCGCATACGATTGCAGCGGTGCGGACGATGCGCCGTATTCGACGACGTCGGATATTTTTTTCATAAACAGCAGAGAAGACATGACCATGCCTATGGCAACGGCTTCCAGCAATCCAACGAACACCGTCATCAATAAAACCACAATCATGACGGCGGCGTCTGCTTTGGGCATGGCCCTCAGGTGGCGAAACCCTTTATAATCAATAATACTAATGCCCACGGTAAGCAAAATACCGGCCAATACGGCGTTCGGAATATGGCCTACCAACGCGCCCAACCCCAGCAAAATAGCCAGTAGCAAAAGCCCTGCGATTATACCCGATAAATTGGTCTTTGCACCTGAATTGGCATTGATCACCGTGCGCATTGTAGCGCCCGCACCCGGCAGTCCGCCAATCAAAGCGGCTATGGAATTGCCAATCCCCTGACCGATCAATTCCTGGTTGCTGTTGTGTTTGGTCTTCGTAATATTATCGGCTACGATGGAGGTAAGTAATGAGTCTATCGCACCAAGCGCTGCCAGGGTGATGGCGTATTCGAAGATGATTAACAGGGTACTGGTATCCGCGTAAGCGCTGAAAAAAGACAGATGGAGCTTGGGCAGACCGGTGGGAACCCCCCCCGGAGTCAGGTCATTAATCACCGGTACTTGTCCGTTAAAAAAAAAGTAGGCTACCAATGAAATTAGAATCAAGGCAACCAATGGGCTTGGAATCACTTTTGTCACTTTAGGCGATAAATAAACCGCCAGAACAGTCGCTAAAGCCAATATAGATGCAGGGCCATTAAATACATCATCCAGAATGCCAAGGGACATGAACGTACCCAATGCGCTCCCTTCCGGAGCGGTAGCGCCTACCAAAGGAAATATCTGGCTGATGATGATGATGGCACCAATTCCACTCATAAAACCCGACACGACCGGATAGGGGATAAATTTGATGTATTTTCCAATACGCAAAACGCCCAGCAGGGCTTCCAAAATACCAGCCAGAAAAAAGATACCGAGGATCATGGGCATGGCAGATTCCAAGCTACCGCCGGCGCGATCAATGGCTTGTGAAATAATCACGGCTGAAACGACTGTCATTGGAGCCGTAGGCCCGCTGATCTGTACCGGCGTGCCACCAAAAAGGGCGGCAAAAATACCCAGCGCAATCGCGCCGTACAAGCCGGCTATTGCGCCCATTTCCGTTTGGGAGCCAAAAGCCAGGGCTAAGGGCAACGCCACAATGCCGGCAGTAATACCGCCGAACAGATCTCCCCTGAAATTGGAGAAATCCAATAGTAGTTTGAATTTTTGCATGTGTAGTGACTGGACTTAAAACGCTGTTAAAGCTTCGGCAAATCCGGTTTTGTAAAAAAAATGCAAAAACACGGTTTGCGAATACTAATATACTACAAAATAGCTTAGCTACCAAATATTATAGCAAGTATATGCAAATACATAAAAAAAGTAACCGGCTGAGCAGAAAGCTGCAAAGACAATAGGGAAAGAAGATTTATTCAAAAAATCAGGGAATGTAAAAGAGAGGAAGAAGTGGTGCCCGGAGCGGGGCTCGAACCCGCACGGCCCTTACAGGCCACAGGATTTTAAGTCCTGCGTGTCTACCTTTTCACCACCCGGGCAAAAAAAAAATTCGGCGCAATATCCGAAGCGATCATTCAAAGATAGCAAAATACTGCATTCCATAAAACAAAAAAGCCTTCCAAAAAAGAAGGCTTTTGTTTTGGAGCAGAAGACGAGGCTCGAACTCGCGACCTCAACCTTGGCAAGGTTGCGCTCTACCAACTGAGCTACTTCTGCAAATAATTTTCGGCCTTTGCCGGTTGCTTTTTACTAAAGCGATGCAAAGATAAGATGTTCCTGTGGATTTTGTCAAAATTTTTTTTTGAATTTTTCAAATCTTTCTGAATTTTTTAATCAAAAAACTGATATTCAATTGATTAAAAAAATAAAAATTTCGCCGTAATAAAGCAGGCGCACCTGGCTGATCAACAAAAAAAAACTCCGCCGCAAGAACCGCAGCGGAGCTTATCCAACTTACTGATACTAAATTATCTTGATGACGATGCTACCCTGACTTACCGATAAGATAAGCGTACCACCCCTTAAGGGCAGCACCCAGTGGTAATTTGATAGCAGCGCAAAACGCGACTCCCTTTTGAGCATACCGGTAAGTCTGCCCAAAACTGATAAATTCGTTTCAAAGTAGTGGCCGCTACTTTCTGAAAGCGCAGGATTTGAATTGTAGAGTGGATTGTTTCCTTTCGTGCCGTAAAAATAGGCAGAAAGACAACGTCGGGCAAGTGTAGCGCTGAAAATTTCGTCGAAAAAAAATACACTTCAAAATGTAATTCATTTGATTAGTGGCTTGTAAATCAATTTTATACAAACACTACATTGTTTTAATTTAACGTTTACCTCCCGGATGTAAAACTGAAAACCAACGCGGTACAAAATTCACCCGACACGAAGATTTTTTTTAGGGTTGATCGGATAATGTAAGCATTAGAGTGGCATGATCGGAAGACAAAACCCGGTCAACGGAAACGTAAAAGCCTTCTTCAATTTCAGTACTTTCTGAAAGCCTGATTTGTTTTGCTGAACGGGCAATGGCTGCCGACCAGTGTTCGAAAACGGCAAACTCCGGCCCAAGTGCCGACAACTCTTCGAGACACCGAATGGTTTTGGTCACCCAGTAGCCGGCATTTTTTTCAGTGTATGTACCGGGAATTTGAAACGCAAACTCTTGTTTTCGATGGTCGCAGCCCGATTGGCGGATACTGAGGTTAAGCCCAGCTCCGAATTCGATCTGTTCTGTACTTTCCTGTGTACCTAATTGGAAGCTGTGGCGTTCAACACCTGGTATATTTTCGCTGAATATGGGTTCCGGTTCCGTGTAAGCGCAGCCGGAAAAAGCGTCGCCCTTAGCGGATTGCTGGCAAGCGCTTGATATCAGGAGGATAACAAAAATTCCAATTTCGCAGGGATAGCGTTTCAGACTTTTGTTTAAAGATTTCATTGTAAATGCTTGCAAAAGTTAAACAAAAAAAACACCAGAACATGTTTGATCGTCTCTTTTCCGGCTTGGAAAGCCATATAATTCATCCTGCAAAAAACAAGTTCATGGACGAGTTTTTGCAGGCCATCAAGTCATAGTTTTGGTATGGAGATGCCGGTCGTAAAATCGGACAGAGGGCTTTCTTAAATACCCCGCCGTGCTTGTAAGGTCGTTGATAGTGGCGCTGAAGCTCATTGTGTTGCACGGAGAGCAGTGCAGTACTAAACTTAAACTAAAATTATTGTTCACTTCGGGGCTTGTTGGCCTTTGGCTGCTTGGCTTTATTGGCCACTTTCTCCGGCTTGGGTAAGAGGTTGGCTTCCTTCATGCGTTTTTCCAAAAAAAGCCTCGCCTCTGAAATCTTGCCGTTTTTGTATTTTTCAATCATCAGGCTGGCAATAGGCGCTGCAAAAGAGCCACCCCAACCTCCGTTCTCAATGTATACGGCAATTGCGATTTCAGGTTGCTCTTTTGGGGCAAAAGCGAAAAAAATAGAGTGGTCTTCCCCGTGTGGGTTTTCGGCAGTACCGGTTTTGCCGCATACTGGAATATCCGGGATATAGGCGGAACGCGCCGTACCAGCCAAGACAACCTTTTCCATACCGTCAATTACCGGCACAAAATGGGCTGCATCAATGCCGATGGTTTGTTTTTTATAGGCCGGTGTTTCCAATCCTCCTTCCCCTTCGCCAATTTTTGAAACTAAGTGCGGCGTAATGTAATATCCTCTGTTTGCGATGGTTGCGGCTAAGTTGGCGATCTGGAGATTGGTGAGCAATAATTCTCCCTGCCCGATACCTAAAGACCTGATCCAGATAGATTTCCAAAAACCGTCGTTGCGGTAAATATTATCGTAGTATTTAGTATCCGGAAAAAAGCCCTTCTTTTCTCCCGGAAAATCTACCCCAAGCCGGTCGCCCAGCCCAAATTTTTTCAGGTAGCTGTTGAATTCATCAAACCCCTTATCCGGGTGCGTATGCCCGTATTTATCTACAATATCGCGGAACACGGTCACGAAATAGGCATTACAAGAGTGCTGGATGGCAGAAGCCACATCGCCACAGGAGGTATGATTGTGGCAGCCGGTAAGCCGCTGTCCGCCAAAATAATACCCGCCACTGCAACTGACGCCGCGGTCGGCAGTCATCACGCCTTCCTGAAGTGCGATGAGCGCAACGATGGGTTTGAAAAGTGACCCCGGAGGATACTGCGCCAAAATAGAGCGATCGAGGAAAGGTTTGGAAGCATCGTTCAGCAGTTCGCTGTACTTCTGAGCGCGGGAGCTTTGGTCAATGGTCAGGTGATTGGGGTCGTAGGAAGGCGAACTGATCATCGCCAGGATTTCGCCGGTGGCCGGCTCAATGGCAACGATGCTGCCAATTTTATTGACCATCAGCGATTCGCCATACTTTTGCAGTTCGAGATCGAGGGTGGTGTACAGGTTTTTGCCTTCAACCGGGGCTTGGTAAAACTCTACGCCTTTCCCGTCGTTCACTTCCCGGCCAAGGTTGTCTATCAGGACGTGGCGAATGCCTTTTTCGCCCTTCAGTTCTTTTTCATAATAGCGCTCCAATCCGCTTGCGCCGATGTAATCGCCCAATTGGTACGTGGAATCGGCGGTCATCTCATCCTGGTTGACTTCCCGGATATAGCCAAGTACGTGCGCTGCATTGCTGTGCGGGTATCCCCGTGCACTTCTAATCTGTAAGGTAAAAGCGGGGAACCGGTGCAGGTGTTCCTGGATATAAGCAAACTCCTTAGCGGATATTTTACCTTTAAAAATATAGGGGACGGATTTGGAAAACTTCCCGCTGCGCCAGTCTTTAATCAGGGCATTAGAGAAGCCTTCTTTGCTCATTCCGGTGAGGTGGCAAAAACCAAGCGTATCGAAATTGGCAAAATCTATTTTGTTGTACGTCACCATTAAGTCGTACATCGGATCGTTGTAAACAAGTCTTTCTTTGTTCCGATCATACATGATGCCCCTTGCCGGGTAGAGTACCTGGCGGCTGATTGCCGCAAATTTTGCGCGGGTTTGCTGCTCTTTGTTAAATATTTGGAGATGCGCCGCTTTTGACACCAACATCAATGCAGCAGCAATGAAGATGACCTGGATGGTGAGTTGTCGTGTACGGTGCGCGTCTGACACAGTGCCTGCGTGTTTTTTTGTGAAACTTGCAGTGATCAATCTTCAGGATTGAAAACTTGCATAAAAATAATTATAAAAATCATTGAAATGACAAAACTTGTAAAGGTTTGCCATAAAATTTCCAGAATATACAAAAAAGTAAACGCTTCGAACGAGAAGTAAAGAAATGTATGCAGTAATAATAAGCTGGACGCATACTTAAGGAACCAGGGCCACCCCATGCGCTTCATGGTCGGGCTGTGATTCATATTGTAGCCATCTCTTGGAGCCAGGAAAGACAATATCCACGGGCGGGCATACGCCATAAGGACGAGCGCCCCTGCATGAAGCCCCGTGGGCGTATAAAAGAGGTCTACCAAAATGCCCATTAAAAACCCGAGCAACATCAAGGCAATTCGGGGCATATTAAACGGGAGGATCATCAGGAAAAGCGGGTATAACAAGACCTGGAAAGAAGGCCGCCCATCCACCATTAGTACGATCCGCTTTAAAATAAAGACCTGTACTAATAAAATAAGCACAAACCGAAGGACATTGGAAAGGATCGTTTTACTGTTCATAGCCGCCGTCCTTCTCTAAGCTTAGCAAATCTTCTTTTTTCTGCTTATCCATTTTTAAAATGTACACGTGCTGTACCCGGATAGGGTCGTTACTCAGGCGTACTTTGATGGCGTGCATACTGGTTTTGACTGGATCAGAACCGGGGATGGACTCAATGACGCCAATGGGATAACCTTTCGGGAAAGCAAACGAATAACCGCTGGTTTGGATCGTATCCCCCACTTGAACTTCGTGGTACCGGGGGATGTCGGTCAGGTTGGCATAGCGCGAATGGCCGTTTTCCCAGACCAGCACGCCAAACGTATCGTTGTTTTTTTCCTGGCTGGTGTCGCGGGCAATGACCGCAGCGCTCACCCGGGATTTTGTATGCAGGATGGAAATGACTTTACTAAAATAACGAGAGGTATCTTGCACAATCCCTACAATCCCCTGATCACAAATAACGCCCATTCCTTTTTCTACACCGTGAGCGCCGCCCCGGTTGAGGATCATGGTGTTGTTTGCGCCGTAAATGCTCCGGCTGATGACCTCCGCAGCGATATAGGAATAAAGTGAATCATTGATGTTGACGGTATCTTTTACCAGCACGTTGTCGTACCGGGTTTCGAGCCGGGCGTTGTGAGCGTTTGTATTGTTCGCTTTTAGTTCTGCAACTTGCTTTTTCAAGTTCAGATAACCGGTGAGTTGAGACATTTGTTCGTTCACGGCATTCACAAAGAGTCCTGTGCTGTTCAGCAGGATGTCTTTTTGTTTTGGACCGCTCTGATAGATTAGCATCACGCAGATCCCTTCCAAAAACAGGAGCGTCAGGAGATTTCCTAACCTCGCAAATAGCTGAAGCAGGCTGCCCATACTGAATACTTAATTTGAATCAGCTCCGGTTTTGTCAGACGCTCTTCCGGTCAATGATAAAGGAGTAGCGATCTGTGTGCTTGAGCGCCATGCCAGTACCCCTGACAACAGCGCGAAGCGGATCGTCTGCAATGTGTACCGGAAGCTTCGTTTTCAGGGAAATGCGTTTATCCAAACCACGCAACAGGGCGCCGCCTCCTGTCAGATACAGGCCCCTGCGATAGATATCGGAGGCCAATTCCGGCGGAGTCATTTCCAGCGCCTTGAGGATCGCTTCTTCTATTTTGGAAATGGACTTATCCAATGCGTGCGCGATCTCGGTGTATGAAACCTTCGTTTGTTTCGGAATCCCCGTCATCAGGTCACGGCCATTTACAGCGAAATCTTCTGGTGGATCGTCCAATTCCGGCAACGCCGAGCCTACATGGATTTTGATTTGTTCTGCCGTGCGCTCGCCAATCAGGACGTTGTGCTGGCGTTTCATATAATCCATGATGTCGTTCGTCAACTCGTCTCCTGCAATGCGGATAGACTGGTCGCAAACGATCCCGGAAAGTGCAATAACGGCGATCTCGGTGGTGCCGCCGCCTATATCAATGATCATATTGCCTTCGGCCTCTTCTACATCTAAGCCAATGCCTAATGCAGCCGCCATTGGTTCGTAAATCAGGTAGGTTTCCCGCGAATCCACGTGGTCTGCGGATTCAAAAACGGCGCGTTTTTCTACTTCCGTAATGCCGGAAGGAATGCAAATGACCATTTTCATGTGGGACAGGAAACGCCGGCGGGTGCCCATCATATTGATCATTCCTTTGATCATATTTTCGGCAGCCTGGAAATCAGCAATCACCCCATCTTTCAACGGACGGATCGTCTTGATGTCTTCGTGGGTTTTCTCATGCATTTGCATGGCTTTCCGACCCACAGCCATGATTTCACCGGTTTTTCTGTTGATGGCGACGATAGAAGGTTCGTCAACCACGACTTTATCGCCTTGTATGATCAGCGTGTTTGCTGTGCCTAAATCAATGGCAATTTCTTGTTTGAAAAAACTGAAAAGTCTCATTAACTTTTTATCCTCTGTTTTGAACGCTTACGTAACGGAAAAAACGGGCACTTATTGAGCCTGTTAACTTTCAAGGCTGAAAGTAAGAAAAATTCCACACTTGCCTATTGTTTTCAGACGCATTAATTTTCAGGGCGCAAAGCAAATGAATTTTTGTCAGAAAATAAAATCTTTATTCAATCGGTTTCAACGCTTTATTACACAAATGGTCTGTTTCAGGCTTCCTTGTAGAATCTTCAAATAGTAAGCTCCGGCAGGAAGTTGCTCCAAATTGACCGCTTCACCCGGACGGATATTGTTTTGCATCAGGGTCACCCCCTGAATAGTCAGCACCTCTATTTGTATAGGCAATTGATTGTCAATTGTTTTCACAAAAAATATATTGCTCGTTGGGTTTGGAAAAACGAAAACTTTGCCTTCAATACCCAAATCCTGGACCCCGTTGACCCCAATGAGAACGGTTTGACTGATGGCATTGCCGCAATAGGCATTTTGCGCATTCAGGGTCACCGAATAGTCGCCGTTGCTGGCGAAAGTATGCTGTGGGTCAAGGGCTGTGCTGTTATTCCCGTCGCCAAAATCCCAGTTGTACACCGTTGCATTTGTGGACAGGTTGGTGAAAATAACCTGGTTGCCTGCGACGATGAAACTAAAATCCGGAACCGGCTGCGGCAAAACCGCCACTAAGTTTGGCAGCGTCAGGGTGTCGCTAACCGAGGCGCCAACGGCAATGAGGGTAACGTCATAAACGCCGGGTTGGTCGTAAGTCACAACCGGGTTTTCCTGATTTGAAGTCAGCGGCGCTCCTCCCGGAAACAGCCAAACCAAACTATTGTAGCTGCCTGAAGATTGATTGGAAAACTGCACCGTTCGGGGGGCGCAACCCTGGAAATTTTCGGAAGAAAAATTGGCTGCGGGCGCGCTGAAAACACTGACTAACCTTTCTGCATAAGCGGTATCGCAGGCATTAATGGCCGCAAGTCTTACGATATAGTCTCCTCCGGCGACGTACACGTGCTGCGGATCAGAGGCTGAACTGCTTTGCCCGTCGCCGAAATCCCACCAGTAAGCGTTTGCAGCAGCCGAAAGATTGGTGAACGTAGCGGTCAAATCCGTGCTCGTTGCTGAAAAAGCGGCCTGGGGATCTGGCAATACAGATAAGGTGATTTCTTGTGAAAATATGGTTGGGAAGCAAGTGCTGTTCACCATCAACCTGAAAACATAGCCATCCATCGGGCCGGTAACGCTCGCAATTTGAAGCGTGGGAGCGCCTGTTCCGGTATATGTGGCGCCATCCTGGAGGTCTGAAAACCCACTTCCGGTATTCACCTGCCAGCGGTAATTCAATCCGAATCCCTCCACCTGCAAGGGAATCGCCAGTGGTTCGCCGGCACAAATCTGACCCAATTCCGGCACTGCCGCGATTTCGGGCGCCTGGTTGGGTGCGGCGCCCTGCGGGATACTCAGTAGTCCGCCGGTTACGCCCGCGCTGCCGGATTGTGCGTCGTTGGTACCGGTATTGCAGGAAGCAGAATTGCTGCTGATGCCGGCTACGCCTCCCGATACATTGGTCATCGGGGAGATCCCTGCCGAAAACAGGATACGGCCACCACTACCGCCGCCGCCCGGCCCGGAACAGCGTTCCGCCCCGACGTTGTCAATATTACCGCCATCGCCGCCGCGCGCTTCCAGCAAGAGGGCGCCGCTCAGACTGGGCACATCGAGCAGGATCGTGCCGCCGCCCCCGCCGCCGCCTGCTCCTTCCCCGAAGGTGCTTGCGACATCGGCGCCATTGGCGCGTAACCCAAATCCATTCGGGGTGAGTTGGCCGGCTTTCAGGTACAGGATGCCCCCGCCATTGCCGCCGTCTGTTCCAAGTTCGTTGTTCTCGTGGCCGGCGCCTCCGCCTCCGCCGAAGTAGCAGCGCCCGGCAGCAGCGGTTACCGGTTTTCCGCCCCGTCCCGGGAAAAACCCATCGCATCCAAAAAACGAAGGCTCGTCGTTGTTGCCACCTGCGCCGCCTGCACTGACATTTGCGCCACCACCACCGCCCGAATTGTGGTCGTTGCCGCCGCCGCCGCCATTGGCTTGTGCACCACGACCAGTTTGCTGGCTTGCCGCAAAATCGGCAATGCCTTCGCCTTTGGCTGCGCCCCGCCAGTCGTTAAAGCCATAAGCATAGCCACTGATGCTCACGAGCCAACTGCAATTGTTGGCGGTGGTAATTTCCGCAATGCCGCCGCGAAAACCTTTGCCGCTCACATCCACCCCGGCTTGAAGGGTCAGTGTGCCGCTCACTTCCAGCGCCAGGATACCACCGGTTTGGCCATTCCAGGGCGCTGCGCTGAGCGTTCCCGTCACCGTTGCATTTTCGTACACCGGCACTTCAACCAACTGGACACTTCCCCCTGTATGGTAAGTATTGACTAAAGCATTTTGAAAAAAAACCGTATTCCCCGAAAGGGAAGCAATCGTCGCTTTTTCAAAACGCCCGGCGTGGCCAAGGTCTGTAACATCGCCAAAAGCAGCCGTATTGGTGGTGTTGATGGTTGCGCCTTTCATCTGGATGAGCAGCACAGTCATTCCGGGGCTGAAATCAGCAATGCTGGAAACGGTTGCGCTGTTTTGGCAATAATCAACAGCCGTAACTGCGGCATAGTGGTTGATGACCCCGGAAAGGGAAGTTTGCCCTAAAATAAGGAAAGGCAAAAAAGCGGCGCAAAGTCCGCCTACAAATTTTGGGAATAAGTTGTGCATAGGGATTGAAATTGAGACCTAAAGTTAACGCTTTTCTTTTTCCTGAGAATCATTACCTTATTCCTTGTTGCTTTCAAAAGAACCATTATCTTTGCACCCGCTTTAAAAAGCCTGTTGCTTGCTATGCAAGGGAAACAGGTATCGTTTAACCAAAACTTTGTTAAACAACATGGCTGTAAAAATAAGACTACAGCGTAAAGGTCGCTCCAAGCGTCCGTTTTACCACATTGTCATCGCAGATGCCCGTTCGAGCCGCGATGGTCGTTTCATCGAAAAAATCGGCACTTACAATCCGCTGACCGTACCGGCCAGCATCGAAATTGATCGTGACAAAGCTTACGATTGGTTGATGAAAGGCGCACAGCCTACGGATACGGTGCGTTCTATCCTTCGCTTTAAAGGCGTATTGTTCCGCAAACACCTCAACCGTGGGGTTAAAAAAGGCGCTTTAACGCCGGAAGTTGCAGAAGCTCAATACACCTCGTGGATTGAAGAAAAAGAAGCTAAAGTCGCTGCGCGTAAAGCTACAGTTGCTGCTGAAAAAGAAACTTTCCATGCCCGCGTATCGGGTACGCCAAAACCTCCTCCTCCTCCCCCTCCTGTAGTTGTTGAAGCTGCTCCGGTTGTGGAAGAAGTTGTGGAAAATGTAACCGAAGAAGTCGTTGCAGAAGCTGCGGTTGAAGCAGCACCGGAAGTGGTGGCAGAAGCCGAAGCAGTCGTTGAGGAAACTCCTGAAGTTGTAGCGGAAGCTGCTGTGGAAGAAGTAACCGAAGCACCGGCTGAAGAAGCTCCGGCTGCGGAAGAAGAAGCATAAACTTATTTAGATAAGTCGCTGACACATGAGACATCTCGAAAATTCGGGATGTCTCATTGTTTTTTGGGTTAATTGAAACCCCATAAGTGCAGCGCACCGCAATATAAGCAGGTGCAGCGCACCGCAATACTTGTAGGAACATCCCATCATTTCAAGCCGGGTAGTCCACATAATTGCGCGGCGTTTCATACAGCCTCACCGAAAGTTCATACCGCGCGTCTAAGCGCGCCCGCAGCAGGGTCCAGATCACATAGCAGATGTGTTCGGCAGTAGGGTTGAGGTTTTTGAACTCCTCAGTATCCAAATTCAGATTTTTGTGATCGAAGCGCTGTTCCACTTCTTTGTAGATCAGGTCTTTCAGCACCTTCAAATCAATCAGATAACCGGTTTCGGTATCCACTTCACCAGCCACACGCACCTCCAGCTCGTAGTTGTGGCCGTGGTAGTTTGGGTTGTTGCACAATCCAAAAACTTCCTGGTTGCGCGCATCCGACCAGGCCGGGTTGTGTAGCCGGTGTGCGGCGTTGAAATGCGCTTTTCGATAAACTGCTACTTTCATAATTTTTTCTATTCGTTTTATCCAACAAACGAAGCCGGTATTGGTTGGTAAGCCGGGTAGCCGTCTTGCAAATTAGCAATCAAATCTTATCTTTACACCTGCACCAACACCGAACACCTATGTTTTCCAAAATTATCCAGGCCATTAAGAGTTTTTTTACCGCTCTTTTTGGAGGCAGCAAAAAAGAAACGCCTGCCAAGCCTACCCCCACCAAGCCCCGCCCTGAAACGGTAGATCCTTTCCCGCAGGATGGCGCTGAAATCACGCCGGATACGATTGTGGTTGTGACCAACGAATTCGAACACGTTACCCTGCCGCCACCCAGCCAGCCGGATGCCGAAGCAAGCAAAGAACCGTTGGAAGTGGACGATGTGGACGACGAGCCGGAACCTGTTGTTGAAGCAACTGTTGTCGAAACACCCACTCCGGCAGAAGAACCGGCTGCGCCAAAACCCGAGCCGAAAAAGCCCAAGCAGCGATTCCTGTGGTGCCTCGACAACGGTCATGGCAAACAAACCCCGGGCAAGCGTTCGCCTTTATTTGACGATGGCCAAACCCGCTTTTGGGAATACGAATTCAACCGCGATATCGTCGCCCGCATCATCAAAAAATTAGAAGCTGCCGGTGTCGCCTATTATAATGTAGTGCCTGAAGTAGAAATCGGCGATTTTCTGGAAGGCCGGGTCGGGCGCGCGAACAAGAAAAAATCGGATTTGCCCAAGCTCTACCTGTCCGTACATTCCAATGCGGCACCCGCTGCAGGCTCGGAATCCTGGGGAAGCAGTTCCGTCAGCGGCATTGAAACCTGGTTTTTTCATGGCAGCAAACGCGGACAAAAACTTGCGCAAATTTTCCAGAAACACCTGATTGAAGAAACGGCCTTAAAAAGCCGCGGCCTGAAATCGAAACCGGACGGGCAGTTTTTCGTGCTGCGCAAAACAAACATGACTTCTGTGCTCACTGAAAACGGCTTTTACAACAACAAAGCGGAAGCCGCCAAATTGATGACCGATGCGATGCGGCAGAAAATTGCAGATGCGCATGTGGCAGCGATTCTGGAGATTGAGGAAAATGGGCTGTAGTTTTTTTACCACAACTTGTCCCGTATAAAGCGGGATAGTTCACATAGGACTTTTCACATAGACCACATAGCACTTACGTAGTCTTTGAAAATACGCAATTCCTATGTGAATTATGTTATAGCCTATGTGGTAAAAAAAACCTATGTGGTAAATATATAAGTTTCAAAAAAAATAAACAATGAAACCAGTTACGATCAATCTCGTTAATGCGCTTGTCCTGATTGCTGCAGGATTGTATGGCTATTTCGGGGTCGCTTCTTCCAGCGGCACGGCCTCGCCCACAGCGCTCATTCCGGCAGCCTTCGGCGTCTTGTTCATTGTGTTGGGCTTGTTTTGGGCCAAAGCGCCCAAAGTGGTCTCTCACGTAGTGGTGGTACTCACGCTCCTGCTGTTGGGCATGTGCATCGGCCGCTTCATCAAAATAGACGCCTGGGATGCGAAAAAGTACATCTTCTTAGCATGCATCCTCAGCAACGGGATTGCGCTTGCGGTTTTCATCAAAAGCTTTATTGACGCGCGCAAAAGCCGGACGGCTTGAGTTAAGTTTGCAAATTGGCAAGCAGGCAAATTTGCCACTTGCCAATTTGCCTCTTCGCTTATTTGCCTATTTGCCCACTTGCCCCTTCCTCCCTTTTCCCCTTCCTCCGTTCCCGGATCACCTCAATAAAAGGCGGCAGGATGGACACAAAGATGATGCCGAAGACGACGTAGGTAAAATTGTCTTTGATGATGGGCAATCCGCCGAAAAAGTAGCCGAGGAACAGGAAACTGGCCACCCAGGCGATGCCACCAACTACATTGTAGGTTGCAAATTTGGCGTAGCTCATCGTGCCAATACCTGCCACAAATGGCGCAAAAGTGCGGATGATGGGTACAAACCGCGCGTAAATGATGGTTTTTCCACCATATTTTTCGTAAAACTGCTGGGTTCTGTTCAGGTATTCCACTTTGAGGAGCCGGTAGCGGCCACTAAAGGCTTTCGGCCCGATGTACTTCCCGATGTGGTAATTGACTAAGTCGCCCAGAATAGCCGCTGCGATGAGCAACAGGCACATCAGCACGATGCTGAGGCCACTGTCCGGCTTGGCGATGATGGCCCCCGCTGCAAACAGCAGCGAATCTCCCGGCAAAATCGGGGTGACCACCAGCCCCGTTTCCGCAAAAATGATGAGGAACAGAATCAGGTAAGTCCAGGACTGGTAATTGCTGACGATCTCGACTAAGTGGTCGTCAATGTGCAAGACAAAATCAATGAGCGCAGTGATGAATTCCATCGGCGTGTCCGGTGTTGGTTAAGAAGAGGGGCAAAAGTACGGAATTTGGGGAGAATGTGGTTAGGAGGAGGAAAGACGGGATTGATTATGCTGGCAGCAAAAGCCCTTATGATACCCTCCGCTCCATCTTCAAAAACGTATACCCAAACTCATTTTTTTCATCCGGCGGAAAAGGCTGTGAGGAAACGATTTCCCATTCGTCAATGTCAATCTGCGGAAAAAACGCATCGCCGCCTTCAATGGCCGCATCTACGCGGGTGAGGTAGAGCCGGTCCCAATAAGGCATACTTTGCCGGTAAATTTCGCCGCCGCCAATGATAAACGCTTCCGTTTCGCCGTGGTCGCGGGCAATGCGCAGCGCCTCTTCCACCGAATGGGCCACGATGCAGCCCGTGCCGATGAAAAAAGGATCGCGCGTGATGACCACATTGGTGCGCTTCGGCAGAGGTCGCCCAATGGAGTCAAAAGAACGCCTGCCCATGATGACATGGTGGTTCAGGGTCGTTTGTTTGAAAAACCGGAGGTCGGCGGGCAGGTACCACGGGATTCCTCCGTCTTTTCCGATTACATTATGTTGAGCAACGGCGACGATGGCCGAAATGATCATGTCCATCTGAAGTAGAAAGTATTTAGAGATTAAGAGCTTGTTCGGGTTTTCCGAACAAGCTCTAATAGAAAGATAGCATTCGTTACCTCGGTGAGTTGGGGTACCCTTCAAGGGATTCCATGCTGACGGGGCGTTCCGGCAAGCCCACCCGGTGGCGCGTTTGTTTGGCGTAACGCAGCATAGCCGCACGGTCAGCATCGGTTAACCGGAGTTGTTCCGGTTTTTTTTCTTCCTGCTCAAAGGCAGCGATGGGCAGCGTCCGGTAGTTTTTTTTGCCGGAAGGCAGCCGCTCTACGTGCCGCCAAACCGGGATAAAGGCCGCTTCTTCCACCGTTGTGCGCCCGTTTGTTTTCGACAAGGCCACTTCCACCATAATGCCGCCATCGGTGTGTTGTTTCAACTGTCCTGAAATGAAATTGCCCAGCGAATAAGCCACCAAAACCTCCTGTTTCCCATCTGCCGTTTCCCATCGGGCGGGCTGCACCACGTGGGGGTGTGCGCCAATGATGAGGTCGGCGCCTTCGCGCAAAAGTTGTTGCGTCAATTTCCGCTGTTCTTTGTTTTCAACCAATTGGTATTCCAAACCCCAGTGCATCATCACGATGATGGCATCGGGTTGCAGGTCGCGGGCCATGCGCAGATCCCGGCTGATCTGTGCGCTGTCAATGGGATTTACGATAGAAGGATGCCTCGTCCGGATGCCGTTGGTGCTGTACGTATAGTTCAGAAAAGCAAGTTTAAAACCTTTTTTATAAACGATCAGCGGGTAATATGCGTCCATTTCTTCCCGGTTTTGAAAAGTGCCGGTGTGGTAAAATCCACTTTCTTCCAGCACTTCAATCGTGTTGATGACGCCCGCCGCGCCGCTGTCGTTGCTGTGGTTGTTGGCAGTCATCATCAGGTCGAAGCCGGCAACGCGCAGGGCTGTTGCCAATTCTTCCGGGCAGCGGAACATCGGGTAGCCGAGATAAGGTTCTTCGCCGGGCATGGTCAACTCTAAGTTGCCAATGGCCAAATCAGCAGCTTCCAGCAAGGGGCTTACGTATTCAAAACAAGCACTGAAATCATATCCCTCCTGCGTTTCTGCCGACAGAATCTGGGACTGGTGTACCATAATATCACCGGCAAAAATCAGGCGGAGCGTTTCTGCCGGAGCAGGCGTATCCTCGCCGCGCTGGGCCATCAGAGCCAACACCCCGCCAATCAGCATCGGGTATTTGAGAAGCTTTTTTTTCATGGTAGCTTTGTGATTTTTACCACATAGGAGTTTTTTTACCACATAGTTCACATAGAACCTTTCACATAGTTCACATAGCCCGGGAAAGCCGCCTATGTGAACTATGTGAAAAAAACTATTGTGAACTATGTGGTAAAAAAAATCTCGCCAAAGATAGACAAATATGCAACGCATCAGCCTGATCTCTGCCATGAGCGAAAACCGCGTCATCGGCATCCAAAATCGCTTGCCGTGGGAGCTTCCCGGCGATTGGGAAAACTTCCACCGCGTCACTGCCGGGAAAGCTTTTTTAATGGGCCGTAAAAGTTATACGATGGATGACGCCTTGATTTCAACCTATCGAAACGTCGTCATCAGCCGCCAGCCGGGACTTCAACTTGGGCTTCATGCCGAGCTGGCCACCAGCATTGAAGCGGGCATTGCGCTATTGGCGAATGAACCGGAGTTTTTCATCCTCGGCGGTGCAGAAATCTTCAGTCAAACCCTCCACTTAGCCAATTATTTCTACCGAACCCTTGTGCACGCACAGGTAGAAGGCGATGCTTTTTTCCCGGAAGTAGACTGGTTGCAGTGGGAACTGGTGTCCTCGGAATACCATCCGGCCGATGCACGGCACGAATATGCGTTTACCTTAGAAGAATGGCGCAAACGCGCATAGGTTTATGATACGGATTGCGGTGGATGATTCGGTTCATAAAATCTGAATTCTCCGTATCTTGTCTCCCGTTCAGACCAGCTCGATATTACAGAATTCTAATGCTCTCTAATGCTTAACGTCTAAAATCTAATAGCTAAATGTATAGCAAAGCAGCGCAAATCACCCTCTACGAACGCTCGAAACATTATTTGCTGAACGACGCGACCGTGCAACAGCGCCCGCCCGCCGAACGCGCGAAAGACCTGCGCGAACTCATCGCTTACCACGAATGGCGGTATTACGTGCTGGACGACCCAACCATCAGCGATTTTGAATACGACATGCTGTACAAACAATTGGAAGCCATTGAAGGGGAGTTTCCTGACCTCATCACGCCCGATTCCCCGACACAGCGCGTCTCGCCCGACATCACGGAAACGACGGCCACTGTGCCGCACCTGATTCCGATGCTGTCGCTGGCAAACTCTTACAACGCTGAAGACCTGACTGAATTTGACGAACAAATCAAACGCCTGCTCAACTTGCCAATGGAGGCTGATATTGATTATGTGGTGGAACCGAAATTCGACGGCGGCAGCATTGCGCTCGTGTACGAAGCCGACCAATTGACACGCGCCGCTACCCGTGGCAACGGCGTGGAAGGCGAAGAAATGACGGCCAATGCCCGGGTGCTGAAATCTATTCCGCTGAAAGCCACATTTTCGCAGTATGGCATTTCCAAAGTGGAAATTCGGGGCGAAGTGCTGATCCGGAAAGACGTTTTCAAAAAAATGAACGAAGCCCGCGCGAAAGAAGGCCTGCCCCTGTTTGCCAATGCGCGCAATACCGCTTCCGGCGGCCTGCGCATCAAAGACCCGAAAGAAGTCGTTCACCGGGGGTTGGAAGCTTTCATGTACACGCTCGGATACGCGGTGGACAAAACCGGCAAAAGCGTGCTGGACCAGTTCAATACCCACGATGAAAGCATCGAAATGTTGGGGCAGTTGGGATTCAAAGTACCCGGCGAAGAACGCAAAGTCTGCCACAACATCCGCGAAGTAGCCGATTTTTGTATGCTTTGGCAGGAGCGCCGCGAGGAATACCCGTACGAGATTGACGGCATGGTGGTGAAGGTGAACAGTCGCGAATTGCAGGAACGCTGCGGCTACACGAGCCACCACCCGCGGTGGGCCATCGCTTTCAAATTCCGGGCGCGACAAGCCACTTCCAAACTGTTGAATGTCGAATATCAGGTTGGGAAAATCGGCTCCATTACCCCGGTAGCCAAGCTGGAACCCGTGCAGTTGGCTGGCGTAACCGTGGCGTCGGTGTCGCTGCACAATGAAGATTTCATCACCGGCAAAGACCTCCGCATCGGCGATACCGTGCTGGTGGAGCGCGCCGGCGACGTCATCCCTTACATCGTAAAAGCCATGCCTGAACTGCGCAACGGCACGGAACAACCGATTGTTTTTCCGCAATTTTGTCCCATCAACGATACGGACCAACCCGTAGCATTGGTGCGCGAAGCGGATGTAGCAGCCTGGCGTTGCCCCAATTGTGTGTGCAGCGCTCAGAACCTTCAGCGCATGATTTTTCATACCTCCAAAGACGCCATGGACATCGAAGGCATGGGCGAATCCATCATCCGCCGGTTCCACCAGGCAGGCTGGCTGCGCAACATCGCCGATATTTACCGCCTCGATTACGAAAAAATCGCCCAATTGGAGGGCTTTGGCGAAAAATCAGCCGCTAACCTGCGCGCCGCCATCGAAAAAGCAAAACACAACCCGATCCAGCGCCTGTTGCACAGCCTAAGCGTACACCACCTCGGCAAAAAGGCTTCCAAACTGATCTCGGCGGAAATCGGGCACGTACTGGATTTGAAAAACTGGACGGCAGAAGATTTCACCAACATCAAAGACATCGGCCCGGTGGTGGCAGAAAACGTGGCTGCCTTTTTTCACAATCCGCAAAACATTGCACTGCTGGAGGATATGGAAGCCCTTGGGGTGAACCTGACCCAAACGGAAGAAGACAAGCCCCGCGCCGTTGCTGACGATGCGCCGTTGGCGGGCAAAACGGTGCTTTTTACAGGAACCTTGGCGAAAATGGGTCGCAAAGAAGCGCAGGAAAAAGCAGAAGTTGCCGGCGCCCGGCTCATCAGCGCGGTCAGCTCCAAACTTGACATCCTGGTAGTGGGCGAAGACGCGGGTTCCAAGCTGAAAAAAGCTAAAGAGTTGGGTACGGTGCAGATTTTGACGGAGGAAGAGTTTTTGGCGCTCTGTGGTCGCCAGCTTTAGCTGACAGACCCCGTTGCCGCTAAAAAGGGAGGCGCCTGGTCATCGGGGTTGTGTAATAAGGTGCAAAAGGCAAGTTATTATCATAATTTTAAACGCTTTCCAGGCGTTGGAAAAGAATATTGTTTTCATCAAACCACAAATAAATTTTGTCACCTATGAATGTGAATACGAAAATTTTTCTCTTGCTGCTCCTCAGCCTCGGCCTGGGGTCTTGCGTCAGCAAAAAGCAATTTATGCTCAAACAAACCGAATTGGACGCTGCCAATGCGGATATTGGAAAACTCGGCGTGGAACTAAGCGACTACATGAACCGCCTGAGGGCTTGCGAAGAAGAGCAGGCAGTCTTGCGCAACGACTCAAAAACGGCCCAGAGCAACCTGCAACTGCGCGAGGAGCAAATCAAAGACCTGCGCGAACAAATTGCAGATATCCGGTCGCAGCGCGACAAACAACTCAACCAGGTGGACGACCTCACCACGTTGTCGAAATCTGCCAGCGACAACATAAAAGAAACCCTGGCCCAATTGCAACAGAAAGACAAATACATCCGCTTGTTGCAAGCCGCCAAAACCCGCGCAGATTCCATCAATTTAGCCTTGTCCGTTAACCTCCAGGGCGTGCTGCGTGATGGCATTGAAGATAAAGATGTGGAAGTGAAAGTGGATAAAACGGTGGTGTTCATCAACCTGTCCGACAAGATGTTGTTCCAGTCTGGCAGCGCAATCATCACCCCGAAAGCGAGCGAGGTGCTGGGTAAAATCGCAAAAATCATTGAATCCCGGCCCGGCCTGGAGGTCATGGTAGAAGGCTACACCGATAACCAGCCCATCAATAAGCCCTGTTTTGAAGACAACTGGGATCTGAGTACGAAAAGATCTACGGCAGTAGTCCGCGTGTTGCAGAAAAACTACAAAATTGATCCCAACCGCATGATTGCTGCTGGTCGCGGAGAGTACAATGTTCTGGCAAGCAACGCAACTGCAGACGGGCGGGCCACCAACCGCCGCACCCGGATCATCATCATGCCGAAGCTGGATCAGTTTTATGACCTGCTGAATCCGGATTTGGCACCGAAGTAAGATCGGTACATTTAGTCCCGTGTCTGGGCTTTAGAGTTCGAGAGCAAGGCATGTTTGGCCCCAAAAACGGGAGTTTACTCGCGTAAATGACCGATTTTTGTTTCGACTTCGCTCAACAACCGGTCATTGAGCGAAGTCGAAATGAACGCAGCTATCGGACTCTAAAGACAGACACTATATCCCCTTAATCCGCTCCCAAAGCCGGCGAAAAGCTTCGCCCACATCGGGGGGCTGTTCGCGGTCTTGTTCCGCTTTCAGCCCCCCGTTTTCTTTTTTCAGCAGAAAGCGAAACACAAAATCCTGTTCGGTTTTGAAGGTTTCCCCTAATGCGCCAAAGCGCAGGTCATTGAACTGGAGTGTGCCGTCGTCGCGCAGCAGCACGGTGTAATAGCCGTTGGAAAACCACTTCAGGATGCCTGCAACGCGGTCATTCTCATAAGGGGTAAGCAACTCGTGTCCTTTTGGGATAACGGAAAACGCAAGCACGCGCGGCTCCCGGTCGAGCAGGGAGTACATGCCGTGGTAATAAGCCGTATCTCCTTCTGCAAGCCCCTGCCACAGGATATTGTTGAAAATGGATGGCGAAACCGTCATGCGGTGATAGGAGATGCCTTCGCGTTGCAGCGACTGCTCAAAAATGTCATTGACGCGGTATTTGTTGTAAAAAGTAAACAACATATACGCACTGCTGAGGCCAATACCAAGATAATTGAGGCGCATTCGCCAGACACTGCCCCGTTGCCGGCGCGAGGCGAGCAACAGACAAATAAGAAAAGGGATGGTGTAGAGCGGATCCACGACAGAAATATTGTCAATGGCGGCGCGGTGGTCGTGAAATGGCTGAAAAAGTTGCGTGCCGTAGGTAGTGCAGGTGTCTAACAAAGGGTGCGTGACGATGGCCCAAAAAAACAACCAGGCCCAGGCTTGCCAGCGAATCGGTTCTCCGGTTACCGGGCGGTTGCGCACGCGACGGATCAGGAAAACGATCACCGGGAAAACCATAATCACCGTACTCACCGAGAAGCCGATAGCACCGGCGTCTGCTGCCGAAAAAGGCATGGGCAGACTGCCGACCCCAATAAGCAGAAACAGCGCCAACCACACCAATCCGGCTGATTTCCACCATTGCAGGGGCGGTTTGGTATCCATACGGCTGACGAGCCACCCCAACAGCAAGGGGGTAACTGCTGCAAAAAACAACGAGTGGGTAATGGCCCGGTGAAAAGCCAGCGCACTGATTTCATCGCTGACCAAATTAGCAAATATATCCATATCGGGGATCGTGCCGCCGATAGCGCCCCACACCATTGCGCGGTTGCCTGCTTTTTTGCCAAGAACGACTTCGCCGACTGCGGCGCCGAGGGTGAGCTGCGTTAGAGAATCCATTATCCAGGTTGAGTGATTTAGGACAATAACATAACAATCAGGATGATAAGAAGTACGATGACACTGATCGTAATGTAAAAACTATTGTTGTTGCGGTATTTGTTATAGAGAAAATCCATCGCTTCCCGCCATTCTACTTTTCGCGCGATGGGTTCGATGACCAATACAAAATAGCGGCGCTCAAACTTTCGGGGGTTCCCGTAGCGGCGAAGAATAAAAAACTCCCGGTCTAAAAAGGCTAATTCAAACACTTGTCCTGCGCCTTCATCCACATCCGTATCGTCGTCAGCCACCGCTACCCGCGGCCCCAGGAACAGTTTATTGACCATAAAGCGCCAGCGGCCTAAAGTCAATTCCCCATCGGAGGATTTCAGGTATTCGCCTTCTTCGTTGAAGATGTGCAGCACCAACTCGTGGAAGGTTTCATCATCCCTTAACTCGATCCAGTGGCGCCCCACATAGTTGCCCATCTCCCGAAGGTCTTCGCTCCAGGGACGAATAAGCGGAATGATCTTGTCGAGCGCCTCATCCAGAGAATTGGCGATGGGCGGCTCGGAATTGAGCGAGTTGGTAATGCGGTCTAAGAACTTGGTTTCCACAAATCTTGCTGTTTGAAAGATAAAATTATGCTATTCCCACGTCCTGATTATACTTTTTGCGACGGGAATCACCGCTGAAAACTGTTCTGCGGGTAAAAATACGCTCATTTTTTGCGGGGAGTGTCAAAAGACAGCAATTTCCGAAAAAACGACCGCCGCAGAACGCGCTATGATGCACTTTTGCTACTTTGAAAAATGAAATGTTTGCTAACTTTTCTGAGATTAAACTTTGCGAAATTGCAGCAGTCTGATAAAAAATATATCAAAAAGTTTGATTTTCTGAAACAATTATCGTACATTATCCGAAATTAATTAAAAAAGGAGGTAATATGACTATCTTCAAATCTATCAACACGCTCACCCTCCTGCTGTTTACAACTTCTTTTGGCCTTTCACAAGAGGTTGAAAAAGTGTTGGTTAAGTCTTTTAACTTACAAGGCAGCCAGGCGGTCATACTCGAAATGGATGCACCTACTGAAGTAAAAACGTGGAAGAATGATTTACTGCGCGTACAGATGACGATTACGTTGGGCAACGGCTCTGAGTCTATGCTCAAATCGCTGATGGAAGTAGGAAGATACAACCTGAAATCAGAAGTGGTTGATGGTCAATTTAAAGTTTTTGCACCCGCTCTGGCAAAAGAGGTAAAAATCGGGGGCAAAATATTAGACGAGCGCGTTTCCATTGTGGTTTACGGACCCGAAAGCGTTCAAATCAAACTGACGGGGGCAGCGGCAGCCCAGGCTGCGGCAAGTGCGGCTTCGATGTAGGATTTTATCATCACCTTGTTATAGCAGGAGCCATTCCAGGTTTTGGAATGGCTCTTGTCGTTTCAAATGATACCCAATTTCCCCGCAATCTCCTCCACGCCAAGCTGCTCCTGCTCCCCGCTCGACATATTTTTCAGCGTCAATTTCCCGCTCGCCATTTCCGTCTCGCCGATGAGTACGACGTAAGGCACACCCCGTTTGTTGGCGTAGTCCATCTGCTTTTTGATTTTTGCAGGCTCGGGATACAGGCCGCAGGCGGGATCAGATATGACAAATCTACAAGATTTGTCATATCTCCCACCCAACGATAAATAGCCATGTTTGCGACAGGCAGCCACCCTGCACGTTGCAGACGCGCTGCGGGCGTGATATGTTCGCTTGTCAGAGGCTGCCAGCGCGCATCAATCCTCCAAAGCGAGGCGGAATGCTGCTACATCAATAACTTCCACTTTGGGAAAAGCCAAATCGCGCAGTACACGAAAATGACGATCTTCGCTGACAAGAAACCTGGCTTGGGCTGCTACTGCGCAGTCTACGAACTTGTTGTCATCCGGGTCTGTTGAAATGGTATTCCAGCGATAATAAAGGGTAATTAATTCGATATTGGGTAAATCCAACAACGCATCTGTAACAGCCCGGGCTAATTCTATACCTGCATGTCGGGTAATGATTTCCTCGTATTCAAGCAGTATGTCGTGGGTGAAGCAAAGCGTGAAACGTTCTTGAGTGAGCGCGATCCAAATCCAATGGTTTTTGGAACGACTCGAAAAACAAGTTAGCAGAATGTTGGTATCCAATACGATGCGCATATTTGCAAGGCATTAATGGCTACCCTCCGATTGGATGTGCCGGTATGGGGTACGCATGTGCGTTTTCATGAATTGATCCATGGTTTCCTGCGACCATCCTTTTTTATCCCAAATCTGATCAGCAAGTTCGACTACGCGCTGGAGTTTGTAGGCTAAAAGAATTTTTTTCAGGTCTGCCAATTCAGCAGGGGAGAGGTTGTCGGCGAACAGTTTGAGAATTTCGATTTGGGCATTGCTAAGATTGGCATTTGAAACTTCCATAGCTGATGTTTTACAACAAAAATAAGGGAAATCCGGGAATAAACCATTTTAACTCACCCCAACATGTGCCCGCCGAATCGGAGTTCGGCGGTACGTCACCCCAACTTCCCCGCAATCTCCTCCACGCCAAGCTGCTCCTGCTCACCGCTCGACATATTTTTCAACGTCAATTTTCCGCTCGCCATTTCCGTCTCGCCGATGAGTACGACGTAAGGCACACCCCGTTTGTTGGCGTAGTCCATCTGCTTTTTGATTTTTGCAGGCTCGGGATACAGGTCGCAGGCGATGCCGGCGGCGCGGAGTTTGGAAACGCATTCAAAAGCATAGCGGTGCGTGGGGCCGTCAAAAGCAATAAACAGGACTTCGATGCCGCCTGCTACTTTTTCAGGGAACAGTTTCAGTTCCTCCATTACGTCGAAAATGCGTTCGGCGCCGAACGAAATGCCCACGCCCGAAACATTGGGCAGGCCAAAATTCCCGGTGAGGTTGTCGTAGCGCCCGCCGCCGCCGATGCTGCCCATTTGCGCGTCTTTGGCTTTGACTTCAAAAATGCAGCCGGTGTAGTAGCTCAGGCCGCGCGCTAAGGTGGGATCAAACGCCAGTTCGTTGCGCAGGCTGTTTGCGCCGAGGTAGTCGAAAACGGTTTCTAATTCTTCGATGCCGGCTAAGCCGGTCGGGCTTTCCGCAAACAATTCCCGCATGGCGGCCACCGAAGTGGTTTGGAGCATAATTTCGATGCGCTCAATGGAAGGCCCCGGCAAACCGCGGGATTCCAGCTCGCGCCGCACGCCTTCGATGCCGATTTTATCCAATTTATCAATGGCAACAGTCATGTCCACAAAGCGGTCGGCCACACCTGCCGCTTCGGCGATGCCTGCCAGAATTTTCCGGTTGTTGATTTTGATGGTGACGTTTACGCCCAGTTTCGCAAACACTTCATCGTAAATGCGCGCCAGCTCCGCTTCGTACATCAGGCTGTTGGAGCCAACTACGTCGGCGTCGCACTGAAAAAACTCCTGGTAGCGCCCTTTCTGGGGCCGGTCGGCACGCCAGACGGGCTGGATCTGGTAGCGTTTGAACGGGAAAGCAATGTCGTTTTGGTGCATCACCACGAAGCGCGCAAACGGAACCGTGAGGTCGTAGCGCAGACCGCGTTTGGAGATGGAGCCGACCAATTTGGCGGAATCCATTGCGGCAAGCGCTTCTTTATTCGCATCGGCCAAAAAATCGCCGTTGCTCAGGATTTTGAACAGGAGTTTATCGCCTTCTTCGCCGTATTTGCCCGTCAGGGTGGCCAAAGCCTCCATGGCCGGCGTCTCAATCGGCTGGTAACCATAGCGCACGAACACTTCGCGGATGGTATCAAAAATAAAATTCCGCTTGTTCACCTCTTCCGGGAGAAAATCGCGGGTGCCTTTGGGTAGGGTGGGTTTCATGGATTGCTGTAATTGTCAAGGTTAAAGTGGAATTCTAAGGTTAAAGGAGAAAGGGTAAAGGTTAAAGTGGGGTTTTCGGTTCCTTGTTGATTTCGTATCCTTTGTCAAGGTTAAAGGAGAAAAATACAAGGTTAAAGGAGAAAAGCCTGTCCCGCCATAGCGGGGGGTAAAGGTTAAAGGGGGCTTTGGCTCGCAATTGAATTCGTTTTCCCAATGAAGACGGCGCCCACTTTAACCTTTCTACTTTATCCTTTAACCTTCTTTTCAAACTACCGCCGTAAACGGCCTCAAAAACCGCACATCATTCTCAAACAACGACCGGATATCGCTGATGCCATACAGGCGCAGCGCCTGCCGTTCGATGCCCATGCCGAATGCGAAACCGGTGTATTTTTTGGAATCTATGCCGCAATTTTCAAGCACTTGCGGGTCTACCATGCCGCAACCGAGGATTTCCAACCAGCCGGTGCCTTTCGTCAGGCGGTAGGTTTGTTCGGTTTCTGTGCCGAGGAAAACGTCCATTTCCGCGCTCGGCTCGGTGAACGGGAAGTAGGATGGGCGCAGGCGGATTTTAGTGGCGCCAAACATTTCGCTGGCAAAATAGTACAGCGTTTGGCGCAGGTCGGCAAACGACACGCCTTCGTCAACATAAAGACCTTCCACCTGATGAAACTGGCAATGCGAACGCGACGAGATGGTTTCGTTGCGGTAAACGCGACCCGGAGCAATGACCCGAATCGGCGGTTTTTGGCTCGTCATGATACGAGCCTGCACCGGCGAAGTATGCGTGCGCAACAACATTTCGGTACTGCCTTTCAGGTAGAACGTATCCTGCATGTCGCGGGCCGGGTGGTCTTCCGGCGTGTTCATAGCCGTGAAATTGAACCAGTCCGTTTCAATTTCGGGGCCTTCTGCAACCACGAAGCCGATGCGTTCAAAAATATTGATGATGCGGTTGAGGACGATGGAAACCGGGTGGCGCGATCCCAGTTCAAGGGGTTCGCCGGGCGCTGTAAGGTCGAGGTTACCGGCAACACCAGCGTCAGCAACGTTTTCCAATTGTTCTTTCAGCGCATTAAATTTGGCTTCAGCCGCTTGTTTGGCGCTGTTGATCAACTGTCCGAATTCGCGTTTTTGCTCATTCGCAACGTTTTTGATTTCGTCAAACAGGGGCTTGATGATGTTTTTGGAGCCGATGTACCGAATGCGGAATTGCTCCAGCGCTTCCGGCGTTTGGGGCGCTTCCTGTTCGATTGCTTTCAAGACGGTTCTTACCTGATCAAAAATTGCTGCGGACATATCACTGTTCGATTGAGACTGTTTTTGGATAACAAGCCGCAAAGGTAATGATTTTGGGAAAATCCTGCATTCATCTGTACGGGCGCCGGTAAGCCACTGCGGCGGGCGGTCCGGGCCTCTTCAGGGTGATTCGGAACCAGATGCCTGCCAGTACCCCAAAAGCGAACCCGCCGATATGCGCCCACCAGGCTACCCCGCTCGACTCGGCCGTGGCGACGTGCAGCGATGCCTGGCCATTCAGCAGTTGCTGGAAAATCCAGACGAAGAGGAAAATGAAGGCTGGGATGCCAAACGGAAAAACGAAAAACAATACCCGCACCCGGGATCTTGGGAAAAGCATCAAATAAGCACCCATCACTGCGGAAATGGCCCCGCTGGCGCCCACTGTGGGAACAACGCTTGTCGCATTGAAATAAATGTGCGCGGCGTGGGCCAGCAATCCTCCCAGGAAATAAAAGATCAAAAACTTGAAGCTGCCGCTGAGTGCTTCAATGTTGTCGGCGAAAACCCAGAGGAAAAGCATATTGCCGATCAGGTGCATCCAGCCACCGTGCAAAAACATGCTGGTGAACAGGGAGTAGAAGTCTTCTCCCTGCAAAATATGGGTTGGAATGGCGGCGTATTTCATTAAAAATGCTTCCCGAAGCGACAAAGGCAAGGAGACTTCAAATAGAAAAACAGCCAGATTCACCGCAATCAGCGTGTAACTGAACAAGGGAAAATGCCCGCCTTTAACCTGGTCATCGCCGTAGGGAAAAATCATTTGCGTTGCGGTTTATGGTTTATTTTTACCACATAGTTCACATAGTTGTTTTCACATAGGCCACATAGTTCTGATGCATCCAAGGAGTAGTTCCTATGTGATCTATCCCGCCAAGTCGGGACAAGTTGTGACCGATTCTATGTGGACTATGTGGTAAAAAAAACTATGTGGTGAAAATTCTTCAAAATCAAGTGTAAACTTCCAGCTTGCTCGCCTTAACTACTTCTTCGTAATACGCTTCGTATTCCGGCAAAATTTTGTCAATGTCGAACCGGCGGGCCTGGGCCAGTGCATTTTTTCTAAACTGCTGCAGTAGTTCTTCATCACTCAATATGGTAATGGCGTGGTGCGCCATTTGTTCGATGTCGCCAACCTCGCTCAAAAATCCGGTTTTCCCGTGAATATTCACTTCCGGCAGGCCGCCTACATTGGTGGAAATCACCGGCACTTCGCAGGCCATCGCTTCCAACGCCGCCAAACCAAAACTTTCACTTTCGGAAGCCATAATGAACAAATCGGAAACCGCTAAAAGTTCTTCAATTGCATCCTGTTTGCCCAGAAACCGCACTTCGTGGCTGAGGTCAAGCTTGCGACAAAGTTCTTCCATGCTGTGTCGCTCCGGCCCGTCGCCGATCAGCAGCAGTTTGGAAGGGATTTTTTCATAGACCTTTTTGAAAACCAAAATTACGTCCTCGATCCGCTTCACTTTCCGAAAATTGGACGTGTGGGTGAGGATACGCTCGCCGTTGGGTGCGATTGCTCTTTTGAAATGGTCTTTATCTATTTTTTTAAAACGATCAAAATCAATAAAATTATAAATCACCCGAATGTCTTTTTTGATATCGAAAAGATCGAGGGTTTGTTGACGCAGACTTTCTGAAACCGCAGTAACGCCATCTGATTTATTGATCGAAAACGCGACGACGGGGGCAAAAGCATTGTTGCTGCCCACCAGGGTGATGTCGGTACCATGCAACGTCGTCACCACGGGGATATAGCGCCCCTCCGTCAGTAAAATTTTTTTTGCCATATACGCGACTGCCGCGTGTGGAATGGCATAATGGACATGCAAAATATCCAAATTTTCGAACTTGACCACATCCACCAATTTGCTGGCCAGCGCAGTGTCATAAGGCGGGTATTCAAACAGCGGATAATCTTCGGCGGTGACCTCGTGAAAATAAATATTGGCATGGAAAACCGATAAGCGCGCCGGACGTCGGTAAGTGATGAAGTGTATCTCATGGCCTTTTTTGGCTAAGCCTAAGCCTAATTCAGTGGCAACGACGCCACTGCCCCCGTAAGTAGGGTAGCAAACAATCCCTATTTTCATAATCCTGCTAAAGTGGTGATTGGGTGAATAGTGCTATTTCTTTGTAGAGATACACTTATTTATCCAAATGGTTTAATGTTTAAATACAAAGAGACATCTCGAATTTTGTGGTTGAGGTGCATCGCACTGCGAATATTTGTAGAACACAAACCGCCTAAAATAACATGAGCCATCCTGAAAGAAAATTCGGGATGACTCATGTTGAAAGTATGGTTTGAAAATGCTTATTGCATCTTAATCAATTTTTCTGTGTGAACCTGCCCGCCGGCAACAATCCGGACTAAGTAAAGCCCGCCGTTCTGATTGCTCAGGTCGAGGCGGTAATTGCCTTCGCGCACGTTTTGATCGCGGGTTTCAAACAGCGTCTGACCCACTGTATTGAGCAGCGTGATGCGGGCGTCCGTGGCTTCGCGGAACGTCACTTTTAGCAAGGCTTCACCTGAAGTCGGGTTGGGCGCAATGCGGACATCGCCAATGAGGCGGTTAATTTCGTTGGCCGCAACGACTACATCCACCTGAGCAGCTACCACATCGCTGCATCCTATCTTGTCGGTTACCGTGATGGTATAGAAACCAGAAGCGAGGTTGCTTAAAGTCGTGCCGCTGGCTGCGCCGCTGACCCACTGGAACGTATAAGGCGCCTGGCCATTACTTGCGGTGATCACAATGCGCCCGTCGGCTGCTCCTTCAGCGCTGGCGCCAGTTGCTGTTGCAGTCAGCCCTAAGGAGGCCGGGCAACGCTTGAGGTTGATGTTGTCAAAATCGAGCCAGTAATCGCCGCTGCCCCAGGTTCCTTTAAGGCGCACCCGAATGGTTTCGCCCTCATAATCGGCTAAGCTGAGCCGAACCGTCTGGAAAGAAGCAGACGGGGTGTGGTTTTCCGAGTTAATGGTATGGATCAGGGTATAGTTGTCGCCACAATCCGTCGAAATGAACACTTCGATTTTATCGTTAGCGCCCGGTAAAAAAGGTGCAGTGCCCGCAGACCAAAGGGTCAGACGATAGTCAAAGAGCAAACTGTCGCCTGCTTCTACAAAGCCGTATACGGGCGAGGTAATTTCAAAATTCTGATCTCCGGAATAGATATTGTCTCCAGCGACAAAGGTTGGATTGTTGTGGGAGCCAGGCTGGAATATCTGATTAAACGGGTCTTCCGTTGTCCAATTTGCCGGATATCCTCCGTCTTCAAAACCTTCGTTCAAAGGCAGCTCTCTGGACGTAAAGAAAACAAAAGAGGTCGTATCGTTTAGAGCAAAATCATCCGGGAAGTTGGTCCAGACGACTATCTCGTAAGTGTCCGGGCTGTCAGAACTGAAAGGCTCTGTAAATGTGTAGGTGAGTTGCTGGTTGGCGGCAAGGCTCACTGGAATGGTTTCCGTTACAACCGAACCGCCATTAATCTGATAAGAAACCTCAATGCCTGTTTGGGTATTTGTACCAAAGTTCTTCACCTGAATAGTCACCTGATCTTCAGGATCGCCACATAAAGCAGTGGAGATGTGACCAGCAAGTACGGAAGCTAAATCACCAGATGTTGGCAGGTAAATAAAAATGTTGTCAACTGCCATTCCTTTATTGACCACTGATCCATCAGACGAAAAAGCAAAACGAAGATTGACATTTGAGAAGCCAGCAACACCTGCTAAGGTATCAGAAGCTAAAACCCAACCCGTAAATCCTCCGGCGCCATTCCACCATTGATTGGTCGCATCGTTATACCAGTTCAGGCCAGTCCCGCTTGTTCCAACTTTGACCCAGGCAGAATCGGGATGCACCCGCATTTCCAACCAACCCTCATCGCAGCAAGCCTCGGAATCGAAAAACAGCGAAAAAGACAAGATTGGATCTGTTGTAAGGTCTGAAAAATCGAAGCAGGGAGAAATGAGGTAAGAAAATTCATTGTTATTGTGATCGCCCCTAAGTTTGGTCACCCAGGCATTAAAACCGCTGGCTGCTGCATCAAGATCATTCGCTTGGGGCAAGCCAAAAGCCCAGGAGGAATTGACTGAACCGTCTTCGACCCGCCATCCGCCTTTGCCGGCTTCATAATTATTGTAGTATGGATACTCCGAAATGATCGGGACGCTGATGACCACGACGCGCATGGTATCATTGCTGAGGTCAGAGTCGCCGGGAAGCTCCGTCCATGAGAGAATTTCGTATTCACCCGGTTCTGAAAAATCGAACTCCGTATCAAACTCTATGGTATAGATGCTGTCCTTGCCCAAAACCCCGGTAAAGAACCCATCCAACGGCTGGTTTACCATGGGGAATTCCCCGTTGATGCTGAATTCAAAAGGAATGAGCGATTGCGGCGTGCCGCCAAAATTTCGAAGCGTTACCGTAAGTTGCTCAGAGCCAAGGCCACAGCCAGTTTCAGGCGCTGCAATGCCCACAACCCCCGTATCTTCCGACCACAAGGTTTTGAAACCGAAAGGCCCTATGGTTTCGGTCGTGTCGCCGTTTTCGCATAGCGCCGTGATATAAAACTCATAAGAAGTATTTTCCTGAAGACCATTGAGTCGTATATCATTATTCGAAGTGGATAAGACGCCACTCCCTGTCCCGGGTGCAAACCCTGTCGTATCGTACTCAATTACATAGGTACCGTCTGTAGCAGAAAAAGCCCACTCGATATCGGCCCAATACGCCCGAACATCTGCTGCCGACACAGAAGATGGAGGTACTTCGGAACAAGGAGGACAAGTTAAAACCGTATCAAACACCTGGCCTATACTCGGATTCTCGTTCTCGCCATCGCTAAAAATCAACACCCCCTCAGGATCATAGAAAAAATAACTAACTTCAGCTTCAAAAATACCGGGGGCATAAAAAAATGTGACGACATCTCCACTTGCTACCAGAATATCAAAGGAATTAAAGAAGTCCTCGCCATCAACATTAAAGAGCGTATATACAGTGGCTACCCCATTTACGTTTACAGTAAGGGTAGAACCATTCCAGCCGTCGCCAAAAGAGTCGGCCAAATCCAGCCGGTATTGGCAGGACACCTGTCCCTGCACACCGAAGGACGTTAACATCAATAAAAAAAGACCAAGTGTAAAATGCCACTTCATAAGCGATAGTTTTGATATTTTCACGAAAAGCAAACTTACTTCCAATGCCGGACAATTCAATGATTTTGCGACCATTAAATCCAACAGCGTCGGCATTCCGACTGTCAAAGTTAGGGAGGAGGGTTTAAATCGGGAAAAATATTTTTTTTTAAGCCCCGGAAACAGGTAAAGTTTGCTCGATTTGCTTCAGCAAATGGGTTGCAGCACGCAATCCTTTTACCTCGTCACGCACCAGAATCAGACTTCGGTTGGATTGTTTGAGGCTCAAACCCTGTGTTTTGCCTTTTTCGGCTACGTAGCCGAGGATGTGCTGAAAAACGGCGCTTTCGAAATAAGGCGATTGAGGATTTTCTACAAAATAACAGCGCAATTTATTGTTTTTCAAAACAACACGTTCAAAACCTAAGCTTTTGCAAACCCATCGCAACCGCAACCCTTCAAATAACTCTTTTGCTTCTTTGGGCAGGCGACCAAATCGGTCAGCTAATTTTGCTTCGTATTTGGCGATGCCTTCTTCATTTTCAATAGCGTCCAGTTCCGTGTACAGGCTCAGGCGCTCCTGAGTACTTTCCACGTAGGCGTCGGGCAGCAACATTTCCGCGTCGGTCTCAATTTGAACATCGCGCACAAATTTCCGGTCCTTCTCCAGGTCTTCTTTAAAAAGATCCCGAAACTCGTTTTCCTTCAACTCCTGAATGGCCTCGTCCAGAATGCGCTGGAAGGTTTCGAACCCGATTTCCGAAATAAACCCGCTTTGTTCTGCGCCCAGCAGGTTGCCCGCCCCCCGGATGTCCATGTCGCGCATGGCAATGGAAAAGCCGCTGCCCAGCTCGGAAAATTCTTCCAGCGTGTGCAGGCGCTTGCGGGCGTCGGAAGTGAGGGTGGAAAGTGGCGGACTGAACAGGTAACAAAACGCTTTTTTATTGGAACGCCCCACGCGGCCGCGCAACTGGTGCAGGTCGCTCATGCCAAACTGGTGCGCGTTGTTGATCATAATGGTGTTCGCATTGGCAATGTCAAGGCCGGTTTCGATGATGTTGGTACACACCAGCACATCGTGTTGCCGGTCAATGAAAGCGAGCAGTGTTTCCTCCAACTGGTGCGCCTCCATTTGCCCATGCGCCACCGCCACATCAATGTCCGGACAAAGTCGCCGGATATGGGCCGCAGCTTCCTGGAGCGATTTGACGCGGTTGTGGACAAAAAAGACCTGCCCGCCGCGGTTGACTTCGTAATAAATGGCGTCGCGAATCAATTCGTCGTTGGCCACCCGCACTTCGGTGTGGATGGGTTGTCGGTTGGGCGGCGCAGTGCGGATGACCGAGAGGTCGCGCGCAGCCATCAGCGAAAATTGCAGGGTGCGCGGAATAGGCGTGGCCGTCAGGGTCAACGTATCTACATTCACCCGCAGGTTGCGCAGTTTTTCCTTGGCGGAAACGCCGAATTTTTGCTCTTCGTCCACCACCAGCAAACCGAGGTCTTTGAACTGCACTTCGCTGCTCAACAGCGCATGGGTGCCGATGATGATCTCAACTTTGCCGTTTTTGAGGTTTTCAAAAACCTGTTTTTTCTCTTTGGCCGAACGGAAGCGGTTTACGTAGTCAATGGTGACGCCGAATTCCTGGAGCCGGTCGGTGAAGGTTTTGTAGTGTTGCAGCGCTAAGATGGTGGTCGGCACCAGCACAGCCACCTGTTTGCCTTCGGTCACCGCTTTGAACGCCGCGCGAATGGCCACTTCCGTTTTTCCGAAACCCACGTCGCCGCAAATGAGGCGATCCATCGGGTAGGGTTTCATCATGTCGTCTTTCACGTCGTTGGTGGCCTTGAGCTGGTCGGGGGTGTCTTCGTAAATGAAGGAGGCCTCCATTTCGTTTTGCAGGTAGCCGTCGGGGGCACAGGCGTAACCCTGCGAGGCGCGGCGTTTGGCGTAGAGTTTGATGAGTTCGCCGGCGATGTCCTTGACCTGCTTTTTGGTTTTGTTTTTCAGGTTTTTCCAGGCTTCCGAGCCCAATTTGCTCAGTTGCGGCTCCGTGCCGTCTTTACCGGTGTAGCGGGCTATTTTGTGCAGCGAATGGACACTGACGTAAAGGATGTCGTTGTTTTTGTAAAACAGCCGCACCGACTCCTGCTGGTGGCCGTTGATGTTGATTTTTTCCAACCCCGAAAACTTGCCGACGCCGTGGTCAATGTGCGTGACAAAATCGCCGGGCTGTAATTCGTTCAGCAGCTTCACATTCAAAGCCACGTCGCGCGTAAAGCCCTGCCGCAGCTTGTAGCGGTGAAAGCGGTCGAAAATCTGGTGGTCGGTATAGCAGGCCACTTTCAAATCCAGGTCAACAAACCCGAGATGGATGGCTTTGGTGACTGGCTGGAACTGCACATTGGCTTGCAGGTCTTCAAAGATGGCGTAGAAGCGCTCAATCTGCTTGGGGTTCTCCGTAAAAATGAAATTGCTGATCCGTTTTTCCGAATTTTGGGTCAAATCCTTGATGAGCAGTTCGAAGTGTTTGTTGAAAGCCGGCTGCGGCCCGGCATTGAACACCTCCTTTTCGGAAAGGCGAAAATCTGATGGCACGTCTTTCAAAAACAGAACAGGGAAGCGTTGGATGCCTTCCACGACCTGGACTGGCGTAGTGAAAGCGCCGTCGCGAAAAATTTCTGCCAGTTCGCTTTCGTCTATCAGAGAAACGGTTTTCCGGAATTCGGCTGCTTTTTCAAAACAGGTTTGCAGCCGCTCGATGATTTGTTGAAAATCGCGCACCCAGATGACGGTTTCGGGCTTTAACACCTCGAACAAAGCCGTTTTTTGCGCTTTGGAAAATTTGGTATTGATGTTGGGAATGATGGATACCCGCCCGATGTTCTGCACCGACAACTGCGTCAATGGGTCAAACGTGCGGATGCTTTCTACCTGGTCGTCAAACAGTTCGACGCGGTAAGGGTATTCGTTGCCGTAGGTGTAAATGTCCACGATGCCGCCGCGCACGGAAAACTGCCCGGGTTCGTACACAAAATCTTCGCGACGGAAGCCGTATTCCAGCAGCACTTCAAAAATGGTGTCCACCTGCACCGTTTCATTCACGGTCAAGTCAATGCGGTCGGCTTCCAGAGCCGCGGGCGATACCACCTGTTCGAACAACGCCTCCGGGTAGGTCACCACAATTTCGCCGTTGGCAACAGACGTAGCAATTTTATTGATGGTTTCGGTGCGCTGCAACACGTTGGTATTGTTCAGCGCCTCGAAGTTGGTCGGGCGTTTGAACGAGTCCGGGAAAAAGTGAACGGGCTTTTTTTCGAGGAGGTTGGCCAGCGTATTTTGTACGTAGGCCGCTTCTTCCTTGTCGTCGGCGATGAACAGGTGGCTGCAGGGGCGGGCTCGGTACAATCCCGACAAGACAAAGCATTCCTGCGATCCGCTCATCCCGCTTAATTGAAAACGGGGCGAGTCGAGGATTTCAAGGTTTTGCGCCATGCGGCGCACTTGCGGGCTTTCGCTATAGCGAAGCAACAATTGCTCTAATGCATTCACGGTGCGAAAATACGATGTTTCCCATAACCCCGTCTTTCCTGTGGGAATTTTATAGGTCGGGATGTCTTGAAAAATGCTGCCCGGTCACTTCCCTCATTTTTCACCTGACCCGGGATTTTTCAGCAACAATTGCGGATACTTTTTTCGAAAAATCACTTCTAATTCCTCCATACTACATCTAAAAATCAGTTGATTGGCTAAAACATAATCCGGGCCAATCCGCTTTTCAGCATAAACCAACCCGATGCCTTTCGCGTAAATTTCTTTGCCTGCATACCGGGGTTCCACATAACCTTGCTGATGGTTGCCGGATTCAATTAATTCCTTCAATTCGAACACAACTGCTTTGTTGGCCTCATTTTGAAACGTAAAGGTCGTGTCGCCGAGATAGCGCCGGTTTTTGATCAGGGTGATCGTATCCTCTGGATTTGCCGGAAAAGCAAACTGAATTTTGTACAAAAATACGCCTCCGGAGTCGCTGACCTCGAAAGGAAATGCACTACCCGAAAGAATTTCAACGGGCACGGGTTGTTGTTTGCCGAGTGAATCCGTTGTGTAAAGGAACACCTCGTTGGTCAGCATCCCATTGCGCACCATTTCTTCGCGCACAAATTGCTGCGGGGAAGGCAGGGTACCGTAATAGGTTCCGGTAAGAAAAATTGCCGTGTCGCTCAAAAAGGAGCGATAGTACCAGTACGTCGTGTCGCGCAGGGAGTCGTTGCGCGCCGTTTCGTAGGCATAGACCATGCCTTCCTCCAATTGTTTGAGCGGGAAATAAAAATCGCGCAGGTCTTTTTTGCCGTCGCGGTTGCAGGCAACCCCGGCAAGCAGGGTCATAGCAACTAAAATCCAGATATTGCGTTGCATGGTACGAAAATTGTTGGCATGAAAATAATTACTTCCGGTCATAACGTCTTTTGTTGTTGAAGTTTTCTGCCATTTTGACATTTATTGCCGTCCAAAAACCGGCTGGCATAAAATGTGTCCTAACAAACCCATTCCCCGAAATGGCATCGCAAATATATATATCGTATCTTTGCCCCTCATTTTGGAATCACCTTTGAAACGAAGATATATGTTCGGTAATATTGGCCAGTCTCTCAAAAAGCTTTTCGGCACCAAGTATGATCGCGATGTGCAAACATACATGCCCAATGTGCAGCTTATCAATGAGATATATGAAGAACTTCAAAGCGTAAGCAACGATGAACTGCGGCAAAAAACCGTGGAGTTTCGGGCGCGCATCGCGGAGTTTCTCACTGAAATAGACGAAGAAATCCGCTCCCTGCGCGCAGAAGCCTCGGAAGAAGAGGACATGAACAAAAAAGAAGCGCTTTTCCAGCGGGTGGATGAGGTGACCAAGGAGCGCGACCAGCAATTAGAGGTCGTTTTGAAGGAAATCCTGCCCGAAGCGTTCGCCGTTGTCAAAGAAACAGCGCGGCGCTTTATGGAAAACGAAACGCTGACCGTGACGGCTACCGAACACGATAAGTCGTTGGCAGTCAACCCGAAAAAATCTTATGTGCGCATCGAAGGCGATAAAGCCATCTGGAAAAACCGCTGGATGGCTGCCGGAGGCGAGATCGTCTGGAACATGCTCCATTACGATGTACAGCTCATCGGCGGGATGGTGCTTCACGACGGCAAAATAGCAGAAATGGGAACGGGGGAAGGAAAAACCCTCGTCGCTACCCTGCCTGCTTACCTCAACGGCCTTTCCGGCCAGGGCGTTCACATCATTACGGTGAACGATTACTTAGCCCGACGCGACTCCGAGTGGGTAGGCCCGATTTTTGAATTCCTGCTGCTGACATGCGATTGTATTGACAAATACCGCCCGCATTCCGACGAACGCATCAAAGCTTACCGCTCGGATATTACCTATGGCACCAACAACGAATTTGGCTTCGATTATCTGCGCGACAATATGGTGCGCAGCTTAGACGAAATCGTACAGGGCAAGCACCACTACGCGATGGTGGATGAGGTGGACTCCGTACTCATTGATGATGCGCGGACGCCGCTGATCATTTCCGGTCCGGTCAGCCACGGGGTTGAGGATCAGGATTATGTGGAATTAAAGCCACAGGTAGAGCGCCTCATTGAAGGCCAGCGCCGTTTGGCAACCCAGTTCCTGGCTGAAGCCAAAAAGCTGTTTGAAGAAGGCAAAACCGGCTATCAGGAAGGCGAAGCAGGTCTGGCGTTGCTGCGTGCCCACCGCGCCCTGCCCAAATACCGGCCCCTGATTAAGTTCCTCAGCGAGGAAGGGGTAAAAGTGCTGCTGCAAAAAACAGAAAACCACTACATGCAGGAGCAGTCCAAAAACATGCACATCGCAGACGCGCCCCTGTTGTTCACCATCGAAGAAAAGAACAGGAACGTGGAACTCACCGAAAACGGTGCAGAATACATGTCCAAAGGTTTTGACGACCCACAGTTTTTCGTCATGCCGGAGATTGCAACCCGCATGATGGAAATTGACAACAATACTGCGCTTAGTGAGGAAGCCCGCGAAGATGCCAAAAACAAGCTTTCGCAGGAATTCGCTATCAAATCCAAGCGCCTGCACGCAGTGAGCCAGTTGCTCAAGGCTTATACCCTTTTCGAAAGAGATGAGGAATACATCGTTACGGAAGACGGCCAGGTGAAGATCGTAGACGAGCAAACGGGTCGTATGATGGAAGGCCGCCGCTACTCCGACGGCTTGCACCAGGCGTTGGAAGCGAAAGAAAATGTGAAAGTCGGCGAACTCACACAGACTTATGCTACCATTACCCTCCAGAACTACTTCCGGATGTACCACAAGCTGGCAGGTATGACCGGTACCGCTGAAACGGAAGCCGGCGAATTCTGGGAAATCTACAAACTCGATGTTGTGGTCATTCCGACTAATAGGCCGATTACCCGGCAAGACCGCGAAGACCTGGTTTTCAAAACGTCCCGTGAAAAATTCAACGCCGTTATAGATGAGATCGTCCTGCTTAGCCAGGCGGGGCGCCCGGTGCTGGTGGGGACCACGTCGGTAGATGTTTCTGAAAAGCTGAGCCGTATGCTCAAGTTGCGGAACATAGACCACAACGTACTCAACGCCAAGCAGCACCAGCGCGAAGCAGAAGTGATTACGGAAGCCGGCCACCCTGGAAAAGTAACCATTGCGACCAACATGGCTGGCCGGGGTACCGACATCAAGATATCCGATGAAGTCAAGAAAGCGGGCGGTTTGGCCATCATAGGCACCGAACGCCACGATTCGCGCCGGGTTGACCGGCAGTTGCGCGGACGGGCAGGCCGCCAGGGCGACCCCGGCACTTCGCAGTTTTATGTTTCGCTTGAGGACAACCTCATGCGCCTTTTTCAGTCCGAACGCATCGCCAACCTCATGGATCGCATGGGGCACAAGGACGGCGAGGTCATCCAGCACTCGATGGTGACCAAATCTATCGAACGTGCCCAGAAAAAGGTAGAAGAAAACAACTTTGGCATCCGCAAGCGCCTGCTCGATTACGACAACGTCATGAACATCCAGCGGGACGCCATTTATCGTCGCCGAAATAACGCCCTTTCCGGGGAACGACTTTCGGTGGACCTGAACCGCATGTTCGAGTCCCTGATTGATGCCGTGGTTGCAGTGCATAAAGACAAAAACAGCAACAACGATGCAGAGGAATTCCGCCGGGATGCCCTGAGCAAATTAGGAATTGATCCAAATATTGACGATGCGGAATTCCGCCAACTATCGGCAAACGCCCTCGGCGACCGGTTGTCGAATCAATTCCACGAATTTTACCAGCGCAAAGCCCAGGGAATTGCGGACTCGTTGATGCCCCAGATCAAAGATGTGTATGAAAATCAGGGACATATCTACAAGCGCATCCTGATTCCCTTCAGCGACGGCAGCTCGCACCCACTCACGGTGACTGCGGATATTGCCGAGGCGGTACAAAGCAAGGGGAAAAGCCTGATGCACGACATCGAAAAAGCCATCACGCTGGCCATTATTGATGATCGCTGGAAAGAACACCTTCGGGAAATGGACGAATTGAAAGAATCGGTGCAAGCGGCTTCTTTTGAACAAAAAGATCCCTTGGTTATCTATAAGGTAGAAGCGTACAACCTGTTCGAGCAGTTGGTGTACGACATCAACGAATCGGTTACTTCCTATCTTTCCAAAGGTACTTTGCCGGAAGTCAGCGCGCCGGTGCAACAGGCAAGAGAGCCGCGTCGGGTAGATATGAGCCGGGTGCGCACCAACCGCAGCGCAGAAGAAGCAGCACGGGCGGCGGCAGAAGGCGCAGGCGGTGGGCCGGTACGCCAGGAAACCATTCGCCGGGTGGAGAAAAAAGTAGGCCGAAATGACCTTTGCCCTTGCGGCAGCGGCAAAAAATTCAAGCACTGCCACGGGAAAGATGCGTGACGGGTTGTAGTTCTTTTGTTAAAAGAAACATTATTCTTACTTGAAAAATGCTTCTGATCAACGTTTTTATAATAAATTGCACCCGTAAACCAAAAAGCCGTTACTGAACCCGGCGCGACTAGAATATCATGAACATAGCCAGTTTTATAGATCACACGTTACTGCGACCAGATTGCAACCTGCAGGATGTCAAAAAAATATGCGCTGAGGCGCAGCAATATGGCTTTGCGGCTGTTTGCATTCCACCGTTTTTTGTGCCGGATGCCGTGCAACTCCTGTCTTCCAGCCCGATTAAAGTTGCTACGGTGGCAGGTTATCCAATGGGTTATTCAACAACCGGCGCCAAAGTTGAAGAAATTAAAAGAGCCATTGACGACGGCGCGGACGAGATAGATGTTGTAATCAGCATCAGCGCTGTAAAAAATAACAACTGGAAATACGTCCGCGATGACATAGATCGCGTGGCCACGGCTGCCCGCCTGAAAAGTAAGTTACTGAAGGTGATCCTCGAAACCGGATTGCTCACCGAAACTGAAATTACAAAGCTTTGTGAAATTTGCCTTGAAGTAGGCCCGGATTTTGTAACAACCTCCACTGGAATACACGGCGAAGGCGCTACGGTACAAACCGTTCGGCTACTCAGTTCGCTGCTCAAAAACAAGATGAAAATCAAAGCTTCGGGCGGTATTCGCACCCGTGAAGACGCCGAACGCCTCATCGAAGCAGGCGCTAAAAGAATTGGCAGCTCTGCAAGCGTGATGATTATGGGTGGGTAGAACGGATTATTTCTCTCATTTTTTTGTATCTCTTCGATTTTTTTTTCAACTTAGTGGCACGCCTTATTTTAGGCAGGAAACTTTCCTTCTAAAACCGCTTGTCTCATGTTGAAAAAATTATGCGCACTGCTAATTTTATTCTGGATTGCCTTTAGCGCTATAAACGCTCAAATCCTCACAGCCACGCCGTCCTTCCCAACAGCTAACGATCAGGTAACGATCGTTTACGATGCAACCCAGGGAACCGGAGGTCTCAACAATTGCTCCTGCGATGTCTACCTCCACACCGGGGTCATCACTGCTGCAAGTACTTCCCCTGCCGATTGGAAATACGTCGTCACCACGTGGGGGCAGCCCAATGCAGCCTGGAAAATGACACCTGTGCCGGGCCAACCCAACAAGTACAGTTACGTAATCGGGCCTTCCATCCGAAATTATTACAATGTACCGATGGGAGAACAAATCCAAAAAATGGCTTTTGTTTTCCGCAATGCAACCGGAACTTTGGAAGGGAAAGCAACCGGGGGAACGGACATTTTCTACGATGTGTATGCTGAAAACATTGACCTGACCACAAGTCTGACTTCCCCAGGGCCGTCGAATTTAGCAGTTGCGCTGGGGCAAAGCATTCAGGTTCAGGGGGTCGCCTCTTCGCTTGCCACGCTCTCTATTTATGAGGATGGCGTGCTGCTGACCAGTGTTCCCAATGCTACGACCATCAGCTACGCAATCAATGCAACACAAACCGGAGAACACGAGGTTCAATTTATTGCAAATAATGGTCAAAATGCCGATACCAGCAGCTTTACTTATACAGCTTCCTATCGCCTCGATCTGACAAACCCGGAGCAGTCGGTAGTTTTGACGCAGATCGGCGCCAATATCAGCGTGACCGCAAATGCCTATATTGCTTCCAGCATCAAAATGTTTGTTGACGGAACGCAAACAGCCCAAAACCCGAACAGCGCCACCTTCTCCGCCAACATCAACGTCACGGAAGGAGGAACGCATGAAGTCGTCATTGCCGCTGCCTACCAGGCAGAGCGCGACACCGCCCGCTTTGTTTATGTGGTTCCCGGCAATTTGACCATACTGAACCCGCCAGCCGGATCGAAAGATGGCATTACTTACCAGCCCGGTGGCGACGGGGTACATTTACAACTCTATGCCCCCAACAAACAGGTTATTTTTGTGATCGGTGATTTCAATAACTGGCAGCCCTCTTTGGCCTACCAAATGAACCGCAGCGTAGACGGCAATACCTGGTGGTTATCCGTGAGCGGCCTCACGCCCGGCGAAAAATATGGATTCCAGTACCTCGTAGATGGCGCCCTGCGCATCGAAGATCCTTACAGCACCGTCGTGCTAAATGCCGGCGACGACCCCTTTATCCCGGAAGTGACCTACCCAAATTTACCGGCCTACCCGACCGGAAAAACCACAGGCATCGTTTCCCTGCTGCACCCCGGAGCGCCTGTCTACAACTGGCAGGTCAATAATTTTACCGCGCCGCCAAAAGAAAAATTGGTGATTTATGAATTGCTGCTGCGCGATTTTCTGGAACGACACGACTACGCTACCCTCATTGATACGCTGGATTATTTAGACGGCTTAGGCATCAATGCCATCGAGCTGATGCCGGTCAATGAATTTGAAGGCAACCTCAGTTGGGGCTACAACCCCTCGCACCACATGGCGTTGGACAAATACTATGGAACCATTGATGACTTTAAACGCTTTGTGGATGCCTGCCATGCGCGGGGCATTGCCGTTATCCTGGACGTGGTCTACAACCATGCTTTCAGCAAAAGCCCGCTGGCACAACTGTATTGGGATGTAGCCAACTTCAGGCCGGCGCCTGACAACCCCTGGTTGAACGTCACCGCGCGCCACCCCTTCAGTGTCGGCTACGACTTCAACCACGAAAGTGCAGCTACCCGCAAATTTGTAGACCAGGTCATGACCTACTGGCTCGAGGAATTCCGCGTGGATGGTTTCCGTTTCGACCTTTCAAAGGGCTTTACGCAAGTCAACAGTGGCAGTAACGTGGATCTTTGGGGCCAATACGATGCTTCGCGCATCGCCATACTCAAGCACTACGCCGATGTTGTTTGGGCTGCAAATGAGAATGCTTATGTTATTTTGGAGCATTTTGCAGCGAATAGCGAAGAAATAGAACTACAGGCTTATGGGAACGGGATGTTATTTTGGTCTGGCGCAGGTGTACACAACCAATACCTCGAAGGGGCGATGGGGTACAATTCTGACTTCACCGGCGCAAGCTATACCAGCCGCGGCTGGACGCAGCCCAACCTCGTGGCCTACATGGAAAGCCACGACGAAGAACGCATGATGTATAAAAACCTGCAATTTGGCAATAGCTCAGGCGGGTACAACGTCAGAAATTTCCTCACAGCACTGAAACGGGTGGAATTGGCCAGCGCGCTTTTCTACCCCATTCCAGGCCCAAAAATGTTGTGGCAATTTGGCGAACTCGGATACGACTTCCCCATCAACTATTGCCCGGATGGAACGATCGCTGAAGGCTGCCGGGTAGCGGACAAACCCATTCGCTGGGATTACCTCGACAGCCCTAACCGCACGCGCATTTACGATGTAAAACGCGCGCTCATCGAGCTGAAAACCACTTACGATGCCTTCAGCACGACGAACTTCCAGCTCTTCCTTCAGGGGCCAACCAAACGCATCCACCTGTTGCACCCCGAAATGGATGTGGCGGTGATGGGCAATTTCAATGTAACGCCCGATAATGTGCAATCCCCTTTCCCGCATACAGGCTGGTGGTATGAATATTTCAGCGGCGACAGCTTGCAGGTGACCAATACCGGAACAGCGCTCCCGTTGGTTGCTGGTGAATACCGCCTGTACACAACCACGCGCCTCAATGCGCCTCCGGGGGGCTACATCACTTCGGATACGAACATCGAGCGGCCTGATTTTAACCTGGCTCTTGCGCCAAATCCGGCGACAGATCGGGTACAAATAGGCTATATCCTGCCGGAAAGCGCTTTTGTTCAGGTAGAGGTGCTGGATATGCAGGGGCGTCGCGTATTATCTTTGCCAGCCCAACAGCAAGGCGCCGGCGCACAGCAGATGACGATTGATACGCCGCTTGCCCCGGGGATTTATCTTGTAAAATGTTCGGTGAACGGGCAGGTAGCGGTAAACAAGCTGGTGGTGGAGCGGAAATAATGGCATGAGCAGCCAGATACAAATTGGCGTTTTGCATTTGGGATCAGAATGCTATACATTTGTATTCGGACAAAATCTGACCCATTGCCAAACGTAATTAGATATACCTCACGCACCTGTATTCGGAGTAATGCCTGAATACAGGTGCGTTTTTTTTGTGGCGATGCTTTGTAGTGAATTTTCTAAAAACCTAAAAATACGCGCTATGATGTTCCCCAAGATGATAAAAATGTACCTGCTCTTACCAGGGCTATGTCTGGGGTTCGCAACGAGCCTTTATGCACAAAAAAGCCCAATGAAATGGGGCGAAATCCCACCTGAAGATTTGAGCATGACCATTTATGCACCGGATACTACAGCAGAAGCCCTGGTATTGGGCAATTATGGAAACCTCGAACTCACGGTCTTTCCAGACGGCAGGCAATACAATTTTTCCCAACATCGCCGGGTGAAAATACTGAAACGATCCGGGTTTGATAAAGGCGATGTGGTCATTCCGTATTTTAATCAGGGAGAAAAAATTTTCAATCTCCAGGTCCAGGTCTTCACGCCCGATGGGAAAAAATATACCTTAAAAGACGAAGATATCTTTGACGAAGAAGTCAATAAAAATATATCACGGCGCCGTTTTTCAGCACCCAACCTCAGCGAAGGCGCCGTTCTGGAATACCGGTATAATCGGACTTCCAACCGCATTTTTGAACTTCCGGAGTGGTATTTTCAGGAAGACATTCCCACCCGTCGGAGCGAGTACGAACTGGCTATTCCCGACTGGCTCCGCTATGCTGTGCTGACGCAAAGCCTGAATGACACCGAAAGCAATCTCCCCGAACAACGCCAGGCCAGCGGCATTGTCAGCTCCATTACTGTTGAAAATGCTTTATCTCCCAATGAGCCGAATATCAAGCGTTATCACTACTTCATGGAACATGCAGTGGCCTTGCGGAAAGAACGATTTATCACCACTATGAAAGATTATTACGCTTGTGTTCGCTTTCAGTTGAGCGCAACGGTTTTCCCAAAGGAAGGCCTTAAGCAAGTGATGAACACCTGGGAAAAAACAGCAAAAAATATGCTGGAAAATGACGGTTTCGGTTTGCAATTCCTGAAAACCCGGAACTACAAAAAGGCCGGGGAAGCCGTCGCTCCGCTGCTAATCGGGGTGATTGATAACAATAAAAAAACGGACATTATTTACAATTTCCTCACCCATTCCATGAAATGGAATTCAAGGCATGGATTTATGTCGCGGAGGAGTCTGGATGAATGCTTTGAAAAAAAAACCGGACACAGCGGTGAACTGAACCTTTTGTTTGTTGCCTTGCTGAAGGAAAATGGTATCCCGGCACACCCGATTCTGTTGAGTACGCGCTCGCATGGCAGTCCCGTTGAGCTTTATCCCATCATGGATCAATTCAACCACGTTGCGGTTTGGGTCGAGTATAATGACCAATGGATCATGGCAGACATTGGTTCGCCGCATTATGCGCTGGGGTATCCGCGCATCGAATCGCTGAATCGGCGTGGCTTTTTAGTCCGGGAAAGCGATCCAAAATGGGTAGACCTGCCCAAAATGAATGGGAATACCATCAAATTAGCCACGCTCAAATTGCAGGAGGACGGCAGTGCAACAGGCACTATGCAATACAGAATGCAAGGCTACGACGCCATGTTTTGGCGCGATAAATTAGTCAATGGAGATCAAGTCGCCCTCATAAAAAAGCAATTAACGAAGACCAACCCGGACATAATTGTTGAAAAAATTGAAGTACACGGGTTGGAGGATTTAAAAGAACCCATCGAACTTTCGTTCGAAATAACCTTGCCGGATATGGCAACCTTGAATGGCGACGTGTTCTACCTGAATGCTGTATTGGATCCTATGTTCCATGACAACCCTTTCAAATTGGAAGATCGGAAATTTCCGGTTGAAATGCCTTATTCCATTTCTGAAAAATACTTCTTACAATTGGAATTGCCGGAAGCTTACGCAATGGAAGAAGCAATACAACCGATCCGGTTTTTGCTGCCAAACAGCGGGGGGGCTTACCAGATGTCATTGAATCAGGTCGGTAACCAACTCAGCCTATCCACTGAGTTTAAAGTCAACCACCTCCGCTATGACGTTAACGGATACAAAAACTTACGTCAACTTTTCGACCAGATGCTGGAAAAACAACAAAATCCTGTTGTGCTGAAACGCAAAAAATAAATCGGATGAAATATTTTCATATTTTTATTATCTTGTTTTTCATAGTTATTGTGCAAAAAATTTCCGCGCAGGATATTTCTTACAGCATCCTCGGCATTCCCGATTCCCTGTTGCAAAAAGCCAATGAAGTGGTGCGAGCCGACCGCCAGGTTTTTACCGTGGAATCGCTTCGATCGGGAAAGCTCACCCGCCACAAGGTCGTCACGATCCTGAATGAAAAAAGCGACGCCAATGTGCAGGTGCTTGGCTACGACAAAGAAACCAAAATCAAAAAGCTGGAAGCTAAGCTTTACAACGCTTTTGGCCAATTGATCCGCGAAGCGCATAAATCAGAAATTATTGACCAAAGCGCGATCAGCGATTTTTCCATGTACCAAGATAACCGGGTAAAAGTGTTGGAAATCCTGCACAGCGAATACCCGTATACCGTGGTTTTTGATTATGAAATGGACTTGAAAGGCATCCAGTATTGTACCTATCCCAATTGGCACATCCAGGATTATGCCGCTTCCGTTCAGGAGGGCAGCTTCACGATCAGCCTGCCTGTGGGGATGCAGTTTTTCCATCGCGCACTGAATATTGAGATGACGCCAGAAGTGAAAAAAAACAAGGACCGCGAATTTTACACCTGGCCGGTACGCAACCTGCCGGCGATTCCTTCCGAACCAAACGCCCCGCCGCGTTCGGCGGTATTGCCCGTTCTGCTGACTGCGCCGGATCAATTTCAGTGGGACGCTTATCAGGGCAGCATGGCAAGCTGGAAAGACTACGGCATTTTTATGTACGAATTGTTCAAAGGGCGGGATGTATTGTCGGAATCCGTTCGGCAGGAGGTCAGGCGCATCGCCGCAGAAGCTGGCGAAGGGCAGTCCAGGATAAACGCACTCTACCGCTATTTGCAAACCAATATGCGGTATGTGAGCGTGCAATTGGGCATCGGAGGGTGGCAACCCTTCGATGCCCAATACGTGAGTGAAAAGAAATATGGCGACTGCAAAGCGCTGACAAACTTTATGAAAGCCGTGCTGAAAGAAGCAGGAATAGAGGCTTATCCGGCGTTGATTTACAACGGGCAGCTCGACTACGATGTTGAGGAAAATTTCATGACGCCAAATTTTAATCACGTCATCCTGTACGTACCCTCCGAAGATTATTGGCTGGAGTGTACGAGCAATCACCTTCCTCCAAACTATGTTGGGCAAAGCAATTCGGGCAGGAACACCATGCTGATTACTCCTACAGGCGGAAAATTGCTTCGGACGCCGGAGCTTTCTTCAGAATCCAACCTCAAAACCCATAACATTGCTGTGCAAATCAGCCCTGAAGGAAGCGCCCGGGTGGAAGTACACGCCAACCACACGGGCGCCGATCACGAACAGTGGCGCTACATGCTGCATGATCTTTCGCGCGAAGAGGCGGCAAAAAAATTGATTCAAAACAGTTCGTTGCCCTCTTTTTCATTGGAAAAATTAGAGATAAAAGCTTCCGAAGACCGGCCGGAAAGCAGCGCAGTTTATGTGGCGCAGGTAAGCCGTTATGCCACGAAGGCCGGGAAACGTTTTTTTGTGCCGTTGAATGCGGTCACTGCATATAGCAACGTACCGTCCGCATTAGAAAATCGCCGCCATTCGGTGGTCATCCGGCGCGGGTACACGGAGCGCGATGTAATTACGTTGCAGATGCCCGGAGGGTACCAGATAGAGAGCACGCCGGATGCAATAACCGAGTTGAAAACAGAATTTGGGAGCTATCGCCTCGAGTTTGAGCGGGATGCTGAACAAAACAAACTCGTATGCAAAAGAGAGCTCGTGGTCAAAGCCGGAACCTGGCCGGCAGGTCGGTACGCCGAATACCGCGATTTTTTCAAACAGGTCGCTAAATCAGACGGAATGAAAGCAGTTTTGGTGGAAAAGAAAACCTGATGAGTTAGCTGCCCAGTTAGTCGAGTGTCTGATTTTTAGAGCTCGAGAGCTCCGGTCATTGAGCGAAGTCGAAATGAACGCAGCTATCAAACTATAAAAACAGACACTAATTAGCGGCAAGGAAATCCCCGTTAAGGCACAATTGCGACACCGTCGGGTGGTCGCTGCCACCTTTGGGTTCAAGGGTAATATTCAGGCTTTCGGCTTCCGGAATATATTGCAACGCCTGAAGGTGGAGGCTTTCAGGCTCGATCAATCCCATATTGATCATCACGCCGGCTACATCCGCCCAGATTTGGTATTGGTGCCCGGTTGGTGCTTCCGGCAGGCGAATGGGATTGAAATATGCGCTTTTTGCGGTGTGATTCCAGTATACCAACGCTTTGGCCCGGGGCAGCAGGGGCGTGCCGTTGAGGTAAACCGGCCGCGTGTCCTCATGTTCCAGAAAAGCGAGCATTTGTGCGGTTTGCAGACAAGCCGTTCGCTCCGTTTGACAATTTTTCAGCGCTTGTTCGTTTGCCAGAATCTGTCTGTCGGCTTTGTACCATTCGTTGGCAAAAAAACCGCAGGCGGCAATCATTGCGGCTACCGCCCAGGCTGTCCAGGCCGGGATGCGGGCAGGAGCGGCCACTTGTTGGGAAGCCGGGAGTGGAATATTCGGGAACGATTGTTTCGTGTATGCATCAATCTCTTTTTTCAGGGAAGCAACTTTGCTCCGAATATCTGGAAAATCCTGCATGTAGCGCTCCACTGTTGCGGTTTCCTCCGGCGTCGTAAGGCCAAGCACATACTGCTCCAGCAATCCTGATTTCAAAAATTGATTTTTATCCATTTTGTGAATACGGTAGAATTAAAGAATACTCCCTGTTTGGGGTCTGAGAGATTTATGAAAAACGAAAAGTTTAACAAAAATGCCTGTTCAATGTTCATGAAGTCCTTTTGCAGCAAGAAAACCGGAGATTCTTCCCGCAGCTTTGTACCTTAGTCGCATAAATTTTAATCACTATGCAACGGATAACTGGCTTTTATATTTTCCTGTTGGCGCTGCTCTTCAGTGCCTGTCAGACCACTCAACAAGCGATCCAGTCAACGACGCCCGTAGAACTGACTATTCTTCAGCTCAATGATGTATATGAAATTGCGCCACTTGAAGGTGGAAAAGCAGGCGGCCTGGCCCGGGTAGCCACCGTGCTGAAAGACCTGGAACGCGAGAACCCCAACACTTTTGCCATCTTATCGGGCGACTTTTTAAGTCCTTCCTTCATTGGCAGTTTGAAAATGGAAAACGGCGATCGCATTGCCGGGTTGCAAATGGTGGAAACGCTGAATATGATGGGGCTGGATTATGCGACCTTCGGCAACCACGAATTTGACAATAAAGACCCGTTGGTGCTCAAAAAACGCATGGATGCCAGCACGTTTCTCTACACCTGTTGCAATGCGCTGGAAGTCAAAAACGGCCAGAAAGCGCCGTTTCAGCAACGGAGGGACGGAAAAGAACAACCCGTGCCTGAATACGTCATCCGCGAATTTTCAAATGGCAAAGGCGGCGTCTTCCGGTTGGGCATCATCGGGGTGTTGTTGCCTTTTGCCAAGCAGGACTTCGTTCACTACCTTCCGGTTTTTGAAACCTTCCAGGCCACCCTCAACAAATTAAGCCCACAGGTAGACGCGGTGGTTGCCCTGACGCATTTGAATATGGAAGATGACGAAAAATTAGCGGCCGCAGCGCCCGGCGTATTGCTCTTTATGGGCGGGCACGACCACAACAATATGAGCCGTTTTGTGGAAAGCACGGTGATTACCAAAGCCGATGCGAATGCCAAAACCGTCTACATTCACCGCGTCACTTTTCATCCCGGCAGCAAAGTAGCTACAGTGCGTTCTTCGCTCAAAACCATAGATGACCGCATTGCAGAAGACGTTGCGACAAAAGCAGTGGTTGAAAAATGGCAGGCTTACGCCAATAAGTCTATGACCCAGATGGGCTACAACCCCACGCGCGTGCTGATGCGCGCCGAAACGCCTTTGGAATGTACAGAAGCGGCCATCCGCACCCGCCCGACCAATTACGGCCAACTGTCTGCAGCGGCATTTGCAACCGCCTGGCCCGGCGCCGACGCTTATCTGCTCAACAGCGGATCCATGCGCGTAGACGACAACCTTTCCGGCGACATCACGGAGTACGACGTTTTGCGCACTTTTCCCTTTGCGGGAAGCATCGTAAAAGTGGACCTGCCCGGCGATGTACTGAAACAGGTGCTCGACATCGGCCTGATGAAAAACCGGGGAGAAGGCGGTTATTTTCAAACAACTCAAATAGAAGACCGGGGCGGGCAGTGGCAAATCGCGGGCGAACTGCTGCGAAGTGATCAGCGCTACAGCGTGGTTATGCCCAAATTTTTGGCCGAAGGCAATGAAAATAACTTAGGCATGTTGAAAAACTACCCGTTTCAGGAAGTGCCTTCTTTTTCGATCAAAGGGGCGACCCTGAAAAACGATGTGCGGGATATTGTGATGTACCACATGGTTCAGCTTGGCAAATAGGCTTTGTTTTTGTAGCCGGATAGTTGCGAAGCGCGCAAACAAATCCAGAAACTGAAATAAGGCGTTCTTTTTAGCACTTTTGTACCTGATCAAGGTAGAAACACATGAAAAAACACTTCCTCTTCCTCTTGTTGACCCTGTCGGCGCCCATGCTGTATGGTCAGAGCAAAGCCGTTCAAACCATTCGGGCCAACCACCAGCCGAGGCATTACGAACTGTTGCAGGAATACGTCGCGTTCCTTTCCCTGCCCAACACCATGAACGACCCTGAGCAGTTGCAGGTCAACGCCCGGTTTGTGGTGGAGATGATGAAAAAACGAGGAATCGGCAATGCGCGCCTGCTGGAAGCGGATACGCCCGGCGCCATTCCTGCGGTGTATGGGGAAGTGCTGACCCCGGGCGCTACGAGAACCCTGATTTTTTACGCCCACTACGATGGCCAGCCGGTGAACCCCGACAAGTGGGCAGAAGGCTTATCGCCGTTTAAGCCGCAACTGGCTACGGCGCCCTTAGACAAAGGCGGAAAGTTGATTGATTTTCCGGCTCCCGGCACGCCGCTCCAACCCGAATGGCGTTTATACGCCCGCGCTTCCGCAGACGACAAAGCGGGGGTATTTACCATTCTGAACGCCTACGACGCCATCCGGCGCACGAAACTTGCCCCCAAAATCAACCTCAAATTTTTCTTTGAAGGCGAGGAGGAAAAAGGCTCCACGAACTTGGGCGAAATCTTAGAAAAACACCGCAACCTGCTCAAAGCCGACGCCTGGATCATCTGCGACGGCCCCATGCACGCTTCGGGCAAAAAACAGATCACCTTTGGCGTGCGCGGCGACGTGAACCTGAATCTGACCGTTTTTGGCGCCAAACGCCCCTTGCACAGCGGCAACTACGGCAACTGGGCGCCCAACCCGGCCATGAAACTCGTCCGGCTTTTGGCCACCATGAAAGATGACGAAGGGAAAGTGCTGATCCCCGGATTTTACGACGATGTGGTTCCTCTGAGCGCGTCCGAGCGCGCCGCGTTGGCAGCCATTCCCGATCCCGCGCCCATGATGCAGCAGGAATTAGCTTTTGCGCAAGCTGAAAATCCTGCGCTTTCTTTTCTGGAATCCATCACCACGCTGCCGACGCTGAACATCAACGGCATCGTGAGTGCCAATGTGGGCAAGTTGGCCAGCAACATTATCCCCACCATGGCCACCGTCACGCTCGACCTGCGCTTGGTGAAAGGCAACGACCACAAGCGCCAGGTGCAAAAAGTCATTGACCATATCCGGGCGCAGGGCTACTTAGTGCTCGATCGCGAACCCACCGACGAGGAGCGCCTGACCCATCCCAATATCGCCACCGTCCGCGCCGCCACCGGCTACAACGCACAACGCACTTCGATGGACCTGCCAATTTCCCAATTGGTCATCAAAGCGGTGCAGGGAACAACCGATCAGGGCATTGTACTCATGCCTTCAGCCGGCGGCAGCTTGCCGCTGTATTTGTTCGAGGAGGTTTTGAACACCCCGCCTATTTCGGTTCCGGTGGTCAATTACGACAACAACCAGCATGGGGAAAATGAAAACGTGCAGCTTGGGTTCTTATGGGATGGGATTGAAACGATTGCGGGGATTATGTTGGTTGATTTCAGGTAGGGTGATTTGCTGCCAAAGCGACGGTTTGCTTATTGTACTTATTCCGATATTCAACCGGCGTCAGCCCGGTAATTTTTTTGAAAACATCGCGGAACGCCTTGGTATCGGTATAGCCGACATCAAACATCACTTCGGTAATGTTTTTCCAGCTTGTTTCAAAACTCCTTTTTGCCGCTTCTATTTTTACGCGCTGGAGGTATTCAACGACGGTGTTGTTAGTGGCTTTTTTAAACCGGCGTTCAAAACTTCTCCGGCCTACGGCCAATTTTTCGGCTAATTGGTCAACCAGAATTTTATCCTGAAAATTTTGCTCGATGTAATCCTGCGCTTTTTTTACGGCTTCGTCGTCGTGATCCTTTTGTCCCTGAAACATCATGAAGGCCGATTGGCTGTTCCGGTCAATATCAATGGCAAAAAACTTGGAAGCTAAGATGGCGGTTTCGCGGTTGGTGTATTTTTCAACGAGGTACAGCAACAAGTTCCAGTAAGAATTCGCGCCGCCGCTTGAATAAATGCCCTGTGCTTCCGTAATGATGTTGCCGTCTACCAGGTCTATCTCCGGGAACATGTTCCGAAATTCGTTGGCAAACAGCCAATGGGTGGAGCATTGTTTACCGTTCAGCAAACCCGTTGAAGCCAGCAAAAACGCGCCGATACAAAGCGAAGCCACTTCAGCGCCGTTTTTATACTGCCCCACGATCCAGGGAATGAAAGCTTCGTTGGCGGCTAAAGCGGTTTTAAGATCGCCGGTTATGGCAGGGATAAAAATCAAATCCGTCTGGTGCACCTCCTGCACTAACTTGTCGGCATGGATGGTGAAGACCCCGTTGTCCAACCGAATTTCTTTTGACAATCCAACCAATTGCACTTCGAATAGCGGCGGTTTGCCGGCTGTCGCCAAAAAATGATTCACCGCAGTAAACATATAGCGCGGGTCGGCGATGGCGGCCAGAACTGCCGATTCAGGCACGAGGATGGACACTTTTTTCATAAGCCAAAGATAAATAAAGTTGGGTGTTGGGAGGGTGTGAAGGGGCAAAATGCAAATTGCGCTTCATTGCACAAAAATATTCTTTTTTTAAAACAAAAATGTATATTTGCCATGTATAAATAAACAAAAATTTTAAATCATGTCCATGACACTCGAAACCCATATTACAATCAAAGCGCCCATTGAAAAAGTCTGGGCAGCGCTGACCAAACCCGAATTGGTGAAACAATATTTCTTTGGAACGGATTTGGTCACCACCTGGCAGATCGGTTCGCCCATTTTTTTTCGTGGAGAATGGGATGGAACTGCTTACGAGGACAAAGGCACCGTGCTGGCATTCAATCCATTGAGCAACCTGCGTTACACCTACCTAAGCTCCTGGAGCGACCTGGCAGATGAGCCTGAAAACTACGCCAACATCACCTACGCGCTTCAGGAAGAAGGGGACACGACCGTGCTGACCGTCACGCAGGACAAAATCGAAGACGAAGCAAGACGCGCCCATTCTGAACAGAACTGGCAATCGGTTTTTGGTGCGATGAAGGAGCTTTTGGAGCAGGGGTTATAATTTAATCATAGTAATCAAAGCCACGCTGCTGCATCCAGCTATTCCCGCCCCTCGCATCTTGTAGCGCCTGAGAAATCTCCCAGTTTTCCCGGTTCAATGAACTGCAAAACAACAAAGATTTCAGCGATTTAATCTGGATCAAACTATCGGGCAACGAACGCAGGTTTTTGCCGCTCACCTCCAGGTTTTTCAGGCGCTTCAGATCACCAATGGCTTCCGGAACGTGGGCAATATCTGTATAGATTTTCAGCTCATCCAACGTAGTGTGTTTGAAAAGCGCAGCAGGCAGGGCTTCGCCAGCACAACGAATCAGCAAGCGTTTGAGTACGCCTTTTAGCGCCGGGGCATTCAAAATTTGGTTTAATTCTTCTTCGCTGAACAACATTCTGTTGATACTCAAATAATGCGGGCGCTGCAAAAGAGAAGGGTACAAATCCTGAAAAAGTGCAGCTCTGTAAGGGTTTTCGAGGCTTTCGCGATAGTGAAAAAAATTAAGGAGCAACTCCTTGTTTTTGGTGCGATAATAATGGGCAACCACCATTTGCGACACGCCAAGAGGGCGATGATAGGGATACCGGGCCCGCTCCAGGATTTTGTCGAGGTCTCTGGTCTCCGACAAAACAGCCCTCATGCCTTCCGGTGCTTTGGCTTTCAGCAATTTGCGAAAATCATTCCGAATTGCCTGATCGGCTGAGGTTTTGGCCACCACGACCAAATCGGGGATCACCGCATCCGGTATCCCGCCTTTTTTGAGCATTTCGAGCACCACGCGCTCATTGGCCGGGTCGTTCGACCAAATCAACCGGCGCAACGCCTCCAGGTCGTTTTCCGGCAAGGTTTGCATGAATCCCGGCTGGTATTCTTTCAGCACTTTGTCCATTTCTCCTTCGCTGCAAAACCAGTGCGGCTTGGCCCAAAAGCCTTCCGGCAAATCCGGGCAGGCATTTCCCATTAAAACAAAATCCACATCAGGGCTGAGTTTGGCGGCGATTTTTATGCCCATCCCTTCCAATTTTTCTTTGTAATCCACTTTTTTAACCCGTGTCCCCCCACTGATAAAAAGGCTTTTGTGTTCAAATTGGCGCAAAGCTGAAAAGGGGGTGCGATCGGGGTTCAGCAAGTACAAATGATCCCAAATCACCTGCTTCAATGGGCTGCTGCCGATATTGACGGCCTGTAAAAAATCAGTTTTGAATGCATCGGAATAAGGGGCCGCTTTTTCAGGATTTTCCAATAAAAGATGCCCGAAAACCAACCGTGTGCGCGGTTCGGCATTGAATTTCGTCAAGGTGGCGTTCAGGGTTTGCACCAGGTTCATATCCCTTCCCGGATGTTGACACTCGATGCGCAGCGCCTGCAAATCGGGTAATAGGGCAATTTCTTTTCGAATAAAAATCGGCGCCCCGTCTATCCATCGAATTTTCAGGTTTTTCAGTGCCGGAAAATGGTTCCAGGCAGCAGGCAATTCGCCGGGTTCTGCCTCAATATTGATGGTATGCAAGGCGGGGCATTCGCACCAGGAATCGGGGAGGCTGCCCCGTTCAGCAACTTTGATGCTAATGGTATTCAACGCGGTGTTGGCTTTCCCAAAATCAGGTAATTGGCCACAAGACCCCGAGGTTTCGACAGCAAAAGTTTCCAAATCCGGGAACACCTGCCAGCTCGTTCCGAAGTCGGCCATCGAATTGGAGGACAAGGAAAATTGCTTCAGCCGGGTGCATTGCCAAAAAGTGGCAGGGAGTTCCCGTAATTCTGGTACAGTAAGAAACCAACATTGTTCTAAAGAAGGCGCGAACATAAATCCAGGGATGCTTTGCGCAAAAGTATCCATAAATCTGAGGGATTTCAGCGCTGGCATTTTTGCTGAAGCATCATTTTTTGACACTTCTTCACGATTAAATACTTTAGACAAAATCCCTGAAAAACCAGTTTTAGCCGTATTTTCAGGTATTCCAATATTTTCAGTTTGAGCATAGTCAAAATTACAATTCGCAATATCCAGCATTTCTAAATGGGGTAAAACCGGAAGTACAAAAGGCAATTTTGGCGATTCCGGATTGCCCAACTGATAAAAGCGAATTTTGTATAATTTGGTAAGGTTGTTCATCCCTTCAGGCAGGGTGCGCAACTGGGGCAGACCGGAAAGGCATAGGTCTGTCAGGTTCCGCAGCGTCGAAAAATCCGGCAGGTATTCCAAATCACTACTTCTGTTGATTTCTAATCGCTCCAAGTGTGTAAGCCTGCTAAAATCAAGCGAACGCAGATCACAACCCATCAAGAACAGCTTTTCTACATTGACCGCTTTGGCAAGCCCCCTCAGATCGCCTGCGTAGTTACTCACCTCTACCTGTTTCAAAGAAGGCGTATCAAAAATGGAGGGATCAATATAGGTGCTGCCGTGCAGGGAAATTGCGTCTAAGTTGTTTTTAAATCCCGGGGGCGGTTGCACCGGAAACGTGCAGTAGTGACGCGCAAGATCCAGCTTTTTCAACGACGGTTTCCAGAGCGTATCGGGCAAATGGGTGAGTCGGCCAACCGAATCAACGGTCACTTCCTGAAAGTTAAAAGCCTGCAACACCTCCATCATGTACGCCTGATGGTCGTAGCGAAGCGGCTCGAAAGCCGAGCGTCTGAATTCAAATACAACCCCTTTAAGATTGGGATAGGTTCGCTTCAATTCGGCTACCGTCAGTGGCTTGCGCAAATAAATCGCTTCGGACTGTGAGCTGGAATATTCCATCAGCTCATACTTCAATTGCTTTTCCATGGGATTTACATTTTGCGCAATAACATCATGCTGATCTCTGCGTCGGCCATCACGCTTTTGAGCGTTGCGTTGGGCGACTGCACCAAATCCTGAAGCAGGGAAAGCCGCAGGTCGTTGGGCATGAAATCTATTTTGATAAAATCCTGAATGTTTTTGATTTGTGGCGGCGTGAGTTTGATGTCGCCTACGCTCAGGTAGTTGATGAGTCGGGTACAAATCGTCGCCATAATATCTACCCGAAAAATGTCCTGTTGCACGCTGCGTTTGATTTCGGCGTAAACTTCCCGCTTGAAATCTTTCGCCTGGTAAATTTCCTCCGGCGAAATCAGCTCGCTCAGGTTCTGTTGCACGTAGGTTACAAAAGCGGCCACGGTTTCGTCGTCGAGGCAGGAAGCGGCGAGCATTTGCACCAACGGCAATTCGTCGCGCAGGTTTTTTATGCCGCGAATGCTCTCGAAGAATTGCACCAAAGAGCGCGGCGTGGTGCGTTTGCCCTGCGCCACTTCGGGGTAGGTGAGTACAAAGTTGATGCCGCGTGGGTCAATGCCGGCTTTTTCCGCCCACAGCGCCCATACTTTGGGTTCAAATTGCATCGTAATGTGCATCATGCGGGTGAGCATGGCGTCGTCCATGGGCGTCACGGAATAATCGCCGCCGTCGGGGTTGGCGGTCAGCACAATTTGCCACTTCGCAGGAAGTTTCCAACTGACCAGTTCAAAGTTTTGCAACAACTGCATGATGCCGCGCAGGATGCGGTCGTCGGCACGGTTGACGTCGTCAATGAGCAGCAGTCCGGGGCCTTCTTTTTGGGGAACCCAGGAAGGGGCGCGAAAAACGGTTGCTTCGCCAACAATGGTGGGCATCCCGATGAGGTCGCCCATTTCTTCAAACTGCGCCGGGGCGATGTACGTAAACTCAAACCCATTTTCCGCAGCGATGGCCTGTACCAACTCGGTTTTCCCGATCCCGTGGGTGCCCCACACGCAAACCGGGGTCTTTTTGGCGCCGCCGGCCTCCGATTTCAGGTTGGATTCCAGCAGGTGCTCGATGAATTTCCGGACTTCCGAAGCATTGGCCTCGATGCCGTAATAAATGTAGTGATGGGTTGGTTTTGCCATGTCTTATTCCGCTAATAGTTTGAGGTGTTTTCCTGGTAAATGTTCAAATTTATCCGTGCCACGGGAGGTGATGACCCAAAGAATCGGCATTCTTGCCGCCACCTGGGGCGCAGGCGCATGGCCATCCGTAAAGTAGATGAGCGCATCCGGTTTTTGCGTATTGGCCCAGGCAATCGGCGCGTCGAATTGCGTCCCCCCGCGCCCGCTCACAACCTCCGGACTTACGCCTTTGTAGGGATAGGTGCGCTGAATGGCGGAATCGCATTCCACCACCGTGATCTGCGCGCCCCGCCGCCAGATGTGCCGGATTTCCTTGAAAAAAAGGCGCAATTCTTCTATCGAAACGCTGCCCGAAGTATCTACGGCCAGCACCAGTTCATGATGCCGGTTGAGCCGAATCCCCGGCACAACGCCGTAGCGTTTGGAGGGGCGGCGAATGGTACTTTTTAAAAAAGTACTGTTGCTGGATGCTGCAAAAAGCCGCAATACCCTTCGCCAGTTCACCAAAGGTGTATCGGCCACCGCTGCCTCCAATTCTACCAGCAAATGCCCCGGGAGATGACCCCGGTTTTTGTGCTTTATCCTTTGCAGGGTTTGTTTGGTTGCGTTTTTTACAAACTGTTCTATCACGCGGATTTCGCTGCTGTCCAACTTCGAAAATTCCTCCCAGAACCGGTGCTTGTCGGTCGCTTCTCCGTCGCCTTGCATCCAGGCATCCAACGCGCGAAAAACGGCATCGCTGGCTTCATTTCCGGAGCTGCCGGCGGTTCGGTTTTGGAGCAGGCCGATCAGTTTTTCGTAGTAATACCCCACGCCTTTTCCCGCTTCTAAAAAAAGCTGGTGCGTCAATTCCAACGGTTTGAAAAAATCGAGGGTGATGGCGCCGGTGGGCAATTGCTGCGGTTCAATGTATTGGTTGACCACCAAATCGGCGGCGATATTGAAGACCCGGCGATTGGCATAATTTTTTAAGACCGTCAGGTGGCGCAGCACAATGTGCAACACTTCGTGTTTGATCAGGCCGTAGCGGTGTTCTTCCGAAAGGGTTTCCCAAAAATCCGGATTTATGATCAGCTTTACCATTTGTCGCTGCAAAGGCGCGACGGCTGCTGTTGGTACGGTTGTGTCAAATGCTTTTGGAATGCCCATGAGGAAATGCCCGTAGAAAGGCTCCCGGAGCAGCAGTTGCACGCAGACTTTTTCTATGGGAGAGGAACCGAGGAGCATTTTAATTTTTTGTTCGTAAAAGGAGAGGCAAAATAAAACATTTTATTTTATGATGCGCTACTTTTTGTCTAATCTAATTATGAAACGATAACTTGGACGGCAAGGGGGAGACGGTGGTCTTATGACAATCTCCGGGACTCCATTATTTCACAGAGTCACCTAAGAGTAAGGGAGTCTCACGGAGGACTTAACTCCGTGGACTCCCTTACTGTGTGTGACTGCGTGATACCCGGATATGCGGCGCCTTTTGAAATAAAGCGCCTTTCCAGCATCAACTCATTACTGCTTCATGTGCTTGCGGCTCTTTTTTGTTTGCCAGATACTTGCCCAGTAAATCCGGCAGTTTTTCAACGGCTGCAGACAACCCATGCGTGGTCGTAGCTGGCACAAACTGAATGAGCTCTCCACGGGATACCAAAAACCCCATCGGAACGATGCCCATACCCGCACCTGCGCCACTGCCTTCTCCGTGTCCGGTGACTTTGGCTTCGCCTTCGCCGCCGCCATAACCAAAGCCCATGCCAACTTTGATGACGGGAACACAGATGAATTCCCCAAGTTTAAATTCTGTGCCGACGACAGTACTGGTTTTGGTTTCATCCCTCAGAAATTCGGTGACTTTGGATAGCACCTCTTCATAATTTCCTGTTTTCATAATCATAATATTTTAGTGAAAACGTGATGAAATAATTGCCCATAAAACCCGGCCCAAGCGGTTTTCGACCACCAAGAAGCCTTCGTTTTTTCCTTGAAAATTAACCCACACGCCAACATTGGGTTTTCGCAAAAGCCAACCCACCGGAAAAAGCCAGGCGTTCCACAAATAGTCGCCGGTGTCAATCCATAACCTGCAATGCCGCACCTTGAAGGTCCGCGCGATTTTTTTGACCACTGACCACCGGGCAATGCCACCTTGCGTTTTTTTGACCGCTTTGCTTTTTGGCTTTGCTTTTGATGGCTTTGACTGTATTGCGGAGAGCGCCCAGCGTTTTTTCCAAAAAAAGAGTTTGATTTCAATGACGTCCAATCCTTGCTCCGGCAGCCAGTTCAAGGCTCCGAGTCCGATCCATTCCACCCGGTAAATCCCTTTCCTCGTGTTGACCTCTAGGCGGATCGGCGCCCACAGCAGCCAAAAAATTGCTGCAAGGAATATGGAAAGGAACACCCACCACATTGGCGTAATGTTTTTGTTTTAAGAAGTAATACAAAGGTCTGTGCAACCCATTCTTTTCCCAATGAGCGTCATCATATCTGTAGATGATTCAGGTCACCGAAGGCCCGAATCTATCCGGCATTCCAACTTTGACATTCATTATTCCGAGTTTTATGTCCCAGTTGCCGTTCAGGGAATTCATTAGCACCATAAAATGATCAGCGCATCCGGATCGGGCAATAAATCACACTCAGATTGGCCAAAAAATCGGGGTGACTTTTATCATCATTTTTTGAAAGATTAGGTGCTATATTCATTTTTTTAGTACGTTTACCCTGGTCGTGGTATAAATGAAAATAAGATATGGACTCACTCACTCATATAGCCATCGGCGCCTGTATGGGCGAAGCATTTGCCGGAAAAACCGTTGGCAGGAAGGCCATGCTGTGGGGCGCTTTGGCCCAGAGTGTCCCGGATATAGATTTTGTTGCAAACTTCTGGATGGATACCCCGAGCAGCCTGCTGGCGCACCGGGGCTTCACCCATTCCTTTTTATTTTTGGTTCTCATCACGCCTTTTATGGCCTTGCTGGCCGAGCGTTGGCACCGTCCCCACAATATTTCGTTGCGAAAATGGATCTTGTTTTTCGGCACGGCCATCTTTTTTCACCTGTTCATGGACGGGTTTAATAACTATGGCGTCGGATGGTTTGAGCCGTTCAGCAGGCTGCGTTTTACCTTTAATGTGCTATACGTCGCTGATCCGTTTTTTTCAATCGGGCCGGGCATCGCCTGCGCAGCGCTGATTTTGCTGCGAAGAAGGCATCCAAAACGAGCGTTTTGGTGGAAATTTGGCCTGCTCACGAGCGGCTTGTACTTAGTTTATTGCACGGGCAACAAGCTCTACATAGACTCGGACGTGCGGGAGAACCTGGAAAAACAAGAAATTGCCTACACCCGCTATTTTACCACGCCCGCGCCGCTCCAAAACTGGCTTTGGTATGTGGTTGCCGGTGATGACCGGGGGTACCACGTCGGGTTTCGATCATTGTTTGATGATGAAAAAAACATCCGATTCGAATATTTTCCACGCAACGATTCTTTACTCAACCCCGTTCGCGACCACGAAAGCGTGCAACAATTGAAACGCTTTTCCAAGCAATTTTATACGGTAGAAATGTATTCGGATACGCTCGTATTCAATGACTTGCGATTTGGGCAAATCATTGGCTGGCAGGAACCCCGCGAAAAATTTGTTTTTCACTTTTTTGTCAACCACCCCGAAGACAACCGCTTAGTGGTGCAACGCGGGCGTTTTGATAAATGGGATCGGGAAGTGGCTATTGGCCTCTGGCAAAGAATTAAAGGCCGTTAGTTGATGGTGTTCAGGAATCGCTCCGCAATCTGTAAAGGCCGAAAAACATAGCGCTTTTTCACGTGGTGACCACCGCTGCGGTTCAGGATGTCCTGGAGCGTGGCCAGCACGGTGAGCAGGTATTTCCCTTTGTTGAGCATAACGCACTCGGCCTGGGCGGCACGGACGGCGTCGGTCACTTCTGAACGGGTGGCAATCCCGCTTTTGTTCAGGGTGTCCAGCACCTGCGTTGCCCAGATCACCGGGACGTGCGCCGCTTCGCAAAGCCAGAGAATTTCTTCCTGGATTTCGCTCAGGCGTTCAAACCCGATTTCCACCGCGAGGTCGCCGCGTGCAATCATCACCCCGAACACCGGTTCCGCCATCCCCTGCAACAACAAAGCGGGGAGGTTTTGTACCGCCTCGAAAGTTTCGATTTTGAGGATAAGGGGCAATTTTTTAGCGTTGTCTTTACCTCTTAATTCCTGCAATTCCGCAACATCCGAAACCGACCGCACGAAAGAAAATCCCAAAAGGTTGGCGTTTTTCTGGGCAAATGGCAGCACCGATTTATCGAAATCCGTCAGACAGCCTACCGTCAATTCGGTGTCGGGAAAGTTGATGCCTTTTTCGGGTTTGATGCGGGGCTTTTTTGCCGAAATGCGGATCATGCGCAGGGTTGCGATCCGTTCGCCGGGGATTTCGACAACGGCTTCAAACAACCCGTCGTCGAACAGCACCCGGTCGCCGGCGCGCAAATCTTTCACCACCCCGGGCAGGGTGCAGCCCAGCACTTTTTCTTTTTTATCGAATGCAGCGTCGGCTTCGACCAAACAAAACTGCTCCTGTTCGAGCAGTTTCAGGCGGCCTTCTTCTTTGCCTTTGCCGGGCAATGTGGTTCGGATTTTCGGCCCGGCTAAATCCATATAAATTTTGCAGGGCCGTCCGGTTGCGCCGACAGCCTTGTGGACGTTGGCGATCATTTTTTTCCATTCGCCGGGACTGTCGTGGGCGCAGTTGATGCGCGCGATGTTCATACCGGCTTTCAGCAAAGATTTCACAGCGGCGTAATCGGAAGCCATGCCTTCGTCAAACGTCACCATCAGGTGAGGAATGACCAGGTTTTCTTTTTGGCCAAACAAAGTCCTCGCGCGTTGGTGCAGCAACTTCGTCCCTGCTTCGTAGGTAATCGCTTTGTTTTTTTCCGGAAAGTTGGCTCCAAGGCGCCGCAAAACAGCCTTCACTTGTCGTAAAATATGGCTTTCCGAGCTTGCTAAGGAAGAAAGCCCGGCAACGTGCAATTCGTCCTGCAAAGCGCGCAAATCCTCACATCGAAGCGCGAGATAGTGAATCAGGTTGGTTGCGCTCTTTTGTTGTTTGGGGTGTACCCCTGCAATGATTTTCCCCGCCCCCTGCTCCGCAGCAATGAGGTTTTGGTAAAGTCGCTCAACGGCGGCCCGCAAGTGGACGAGTGCATCTTTCATAATTATTCAGCGTTTAAAAAAGGCCAGGGGCGGGGCCTGTTTTACCCCCAATCTTTTGAAAGCCAACGAAATAATACTGAACCCCCAGAGACAGCGAAAACTGATTTGTTTGGGTATTGGTCGTTGTGCTTACGCCACCGATGGTTGTGTCAAAATTGCTTCTCGCAAAATTGTATTTAAAGATAGCTTCAATCCCGAACCCACCTTTAGAATACACCGTCAGGCCCGGACCTACACCAAGGGCAAAAACGTTCGTTTGAATCTTCTGTTTGTCTTCTCCGACAACCTGCTCATCCTTGGCGTTGCCAAAACCAAAGTTTCCAACCAAAAAGAAAGCAACATTATCGTCTATCGGGAAATAGTAGCGCGCAAACGGGCCAAATAACAAGTCGCTGTCTTCGGTTTTATCTTCGTTCGGCTGCGTAACGGAATTCAAGGTAAAGTCAGCGCCAAGCCCGGCGGCGAAGTTGTCCATTATAAAATATCCAAAGCTTGGGGCAATGTTGATTTGCCGGGCAACAAGCCCTTCGTTTGTTGAACCATTGGTCGTGACCTTAGAGTTTGCCGTAGAGAATCCGATGCTTGATCCGATGATAAAATTGCCTTGATCCAGAATCTGGGCTACCAGACTCCCTTGAACCAGCATCGCAAGAACGGATAACCATGCAATCTTTTTCATAAGTATTTTCTTACAAAGAAAACCTTATCCAATGGAGGGAATGATGAGTAAGATCACCTGGCTGTTTGACTTTCATCAAACTTTGCCGCCCTACTTCCCAATCTCAAACAGCAGCCACCCATCAGGGTCCACCACGGGCTTGTCCTTTTTGCCTAATTTTAAGGTAATGCCATCAGCGGGGATTTGGATGCGCTGTCTTTTGCCGTCAATTTCTACTTCTACCGGCATCGGGAATGGCATTTCGCCAACCGGCGACTCCCACCGCAGGCTCAGGGTTTGATTCTCAATTTTGGAATAGAGTTTTGGCAAAGCTGCTTGTCGCAAATACACCTCAAAAAACCAGTCGAGTTGTATACCCGATTCCGCTTCGCATATACTCAAAAAATCATCGGTTGTGGCAAAGCGGGCCTGGCTTCCATCCGTGATTTTTTCCATCGCCGGGTCGGGGTAAGCCATGCGGCGCAGTGCCCGGAAGAAGGCATCCTCCCCAATGAGGAAACGCAGCGTGTGCAAAACCCAGGCGCCTTTGACATAGATGGGCGCCTGATAAATCTCCTTGCTGGTTTTTGAAGCGCGGGGCGCCACCGGCAGGGTATTGCTAAACCGGCGCATGCTCTGCATGTATTCGCGGTAGCGTTCTTTGCCGTTCAGTTGTTCGGCGTAAAGGGGTTGCATGTACGAACCAAAGCCTTCGTGCAGCCACATATCGCGCCAGTCGGAATTGGTCACCAGATTGCCCCACCATTCGTGGGCCAGTTCGTGCTGGTGCAGGGCATCAAAGCCCCAGTCTTTGCCCCTGGTCATGGAGGTGTTGCTGAAATTTGCGCCATACGCGATGATGCTCTGGTGCTCCATTCCGAGGTGCGGGGTTTGGGCCACCCCGTATTTGTCGGCCCGAAACGGGTAAGGGCCTACGAATTTTTCAAAAAACCGCAGGTGTTCGAGTATTTCGGGGAACAATTTTTGACCCTTTTCGTAATCTTCCGGTAACACGTAAAACACAACCGGGTATTGCCCGCCTGCAACGCAGTCCATCGTTCCTTCGATGGTGCGGTAGGGCGCGATGTTCAGCGCTACATTGTAAACATTAATCGGATTGGAGATGAACCAATGGTAGGTGGTGGTGCCGTCCGGGTGTTTTTCGGATTTGCGCAAGCGCCCGTTGGAAGCGACCACTAAAGGATCAGGGACGCGCACCAGCAAGGCCATCGAATCGGGTTCGTCCGACACGTGGTCTTTCACCGGCCACCAGATGTCCGCCCCTTCTCCCTGGCAGGACGTGGCGATCCAGTGTGCGCCGGTAGTAGTTTTTGACCAGTCAAAGCCGCCATCCCAGGGCGCGCGCGGCGCCGGGCGCGGTTTGCCGCCGTAAGCGACCTCCGCAATTAATTTTTGGCCCGGCTGCTGCGTGGCGCCGAGGTCAATCCACAATTTGCTCCCTTCGCGCCGGAAAGGGCAAAGCTCGCGTTTACCCGCTTCAGATATGCGCCATGTGCCGTGTACAGTCAGCAGGGTATCCAGGTCGAGCACCAACCAGTACATCGGGTGCACGACCTGTGCTTCTACCCCCAATAACCCTTCAATGCGTCGCTCTTCTGGAAATACCTGTACCCGGAGGTCGTAAAAAGTAACATCGTAAGCGGCTTGCTCGGTCATCAATTTGCCGCCGCTGTCGTAAACGGACATTTGCGCGGGCATTTGTGGCGCCCAAAAACAGGCAATAGCGAAGAGGAATATGGCTTTTATTGATTTCATGATGTGCTGCTGAGAACGGAGAAGGTCTGGTTTTGACATAGCCAAGTCGTTTTGTTTGAAAGGTCAAGATCGGTAAAAAATCGGTTTTTAAAGCAATGCTTTCCAAAACTTCAATAAAAAACAAAGCGCCCCTTGGGCACTTCCTGGAGATTGAAGACACAACAAGGCATATTCCTATTATATCATCCATTTTCTCCGACACATGAATACCCGATTTAAACCCAGCACCGACCCTATTCGGATCGGTATGATTGTTCCCAGTTCCAACGTAACCATGGAAAAAGAACTTCCCAGGTTTTTTAAAGCACGGGAAGCTGCCATGCCCGAGCGTTTCAGCTTCCATTCCAGCCGCGTCCGCATGAAGCAGGTAAATCCTCAGGAGTTGCTGGCGATGAATGCCCAGGCTGACCGCGCTGCTTTGGAGTTAGCCGATGCAGACATTGATATTGTGTTGTATGCCTGTCTGGTGGCCATTATGGTGGAAGGACCGGGTGCGCATCGGCGTTCGGAAGCCCGGCTTAGAAATACCCTTCAGGAAGCAGGGGTTGCGGCGCCTGTTCTGACCAGTGCAGGGGCATTGGTGGAAACTTTGCAGGAACTGAATGTTGGTCGGATTGGTTTGATTGCCCCTTATCTGCCTGCCCTGACAGACAAAGTATGCCACTACCTGAATCAGGAAGGCGTTGAGGTTGTTTCAGCGCAGTCGCTGAGCGTAGCTGACAATGCCGCTGTAGGTCGGTTGAATCCTGAAAACCTGCTCCCGTTGCTCGATCACATTCCCCATAGTGTAGATGCTATAGTTCTTTCCGCCTGCGTGCAAATGCCTTCTTTGACTGTTTTAGCGGAAGCGGAAAGGCGAACCGGCATTCGGATCATTACGGCTGCTTCGGCCACTGCGTTTCAGGCATTGAAAAGATTGGGGCTCCAGCCGGGAATTCAACAATACGGCGCTTTGCTGAAGGGTGAAGCATTTTCGGAGTTGGCATTTTCTACCACGGTAATTCGTTGCGAGCCGGCTCAGGAAGACAGTGGCTCCTATCCTATTTTCTACTTTCAGGGAGACCGGGCTACCATTGAGCGGCATGGTCCCGGAGAAGAAGCAATCAAAAGGCGTTTGCCGGAGCGGTTGTTTACGGAATTAGTTGCATTTAAAGATCCGTATTGGCAATGAGCAGCTTAGATTTTCCAACTTGCCGTGGCCCGGCGAGTACCTGAATGAATTTTCGCGGCTCTTGAATTCTTTCAATAAGTTGTTTAAAATGAGGGCGTTGAAACATTTTTTTTGGAATTTACTCTATGGTTATGGTAATTTACTCAATTAAGTGAGTAAAAATACTCAAAGTGTTGAGTAGAACCACCTAAACTATTGAGTAAAATTACACTCGTTTTAAAAAGTGCCTTTAAGGCTAAGCAAATGACGGATTTTGAACTACATTAATTCAATAGCGCCTGCCAATCCTCTTCTGCTCCAGGGTTTTCAAACTCCGGGCTCGGATTCTCCGCTTTGAATTGTGCAAACTTGGCGTCTTCTTCCGCTTGTAGCTGCTGAAGGATATCCAGCGACTGCGGGCTGGCAGAAACGTATTTGTCCAGTTCGTCAATCAGGTGCATTTTGCCCGCTTCTTTGTCTTCAGACCAGCAGGAGCTTTGCCCCGAGTCGCACCAGGGGCGCTGGAAACAGTCGGGGCAGTATCCGGAACAGCCATCAAAAGACCAAAAACCAAGGCCGTCGGATTCATGTAATTCAAACTCTTCTCCGAGTTCTTCGTACAGAAAAGCGTACACTAGCCGGGCAGGAATCCCGTCGTTGAGACCAATGCCGTAACCTGCTCGTTTAAGGACTTGCTCCAGGCGTTCGAGTTCGGATTCGATCTCTGCTTCGCTAATTTCATCCGGTTTCCGGAACACAATGTTTTGGGGCAGTTGTTCCGACAGTTTTTTGCGCACCGGCTCGCCCTGCATCCATTGTTCAAAACGAAACCAGTCGCTTTCGGGAGAGATGCCGGGGAAGATGGGCGGGAAACGATAAGTCCCTGCAATGATCTCCATTGCCTCTTTGCTGCCGCAACGTTGGTATTCGTGAACAAAATCAAGCAAGCTTTTCAATCGCCGGTTTTCCAGATCCAGATCCATCGGCGTGAAATCCATTAAGGCTTCCAAATCAAGCCCAAGGCGTTTAAATTCCCGTCTGTAATCCAGGTTTTGCTGGTACGGGAGGAGGTCTTCTTTTGCCATGGTCAACCAATTTTGTTCAGGAGGTCAAGATCGGTAAAAAAAATGTTTTTTCAATCAAAAGTAGCCACTTTCAACCATTTTACCCTCCCAGCGTTTCTTCATTTTATGAAAGCACTCAACGAAATGACCGCCCTGATCACCGGCGGCAGTAAAGGCATTGGCTACGGCATCGCCGCAAGCCTCCTGAAAGAAGGGGTAAATGTAGCCATCACCAGCCGCAACCAGGAAGCTGCCGACGCCGCGGCCCGGGAACTCTCCAAAACAGGCCCTGGTAAGGTCATCGCCATCGCCGCCGATGTCCGCGATTTTGATGCGCTGAAACATGCGGTGGCCAAAACCCTCGAAACTTTTGGTCGCCTCGATGTCCTCGTTGCCAATGCGGGTGTTGGCCATTTCGCGCCCATCACGGAAATGACTCCGGAGCAATGGCAGGAAACCATTGATACCAACCTTACCGGGGTGTTTTACAGCCTCAAAGCGGCGGTAGATGCCTTGATCAACGCCAAGGGCTATTTCATCAGCATCGCCAGCTTAGCAGGGACCAATTTTTTTGCATCGGCTTCGGCCTACAACGCCAGTAAATTTGGTCTGGTGGGCTTCACCCAGGCCGTCATGCTCGACCTGCGGGACGCGGGCGTCAAATGCTCAACCATCATGCCGGGCTCTGTCGCTTCCCATTTCAACAACCACGAACCGAGTGCCGACGACGCCTGGAAAATACAGCCGGAAGATTTGGGCCAGATGGTGGTGGATCTGCTCCGCATGAATCCGCGGACTTTGCCGAGTAAAATTGAGGTAAGGCCGAGTCGCACGCCGAAGAAATAGGGGCTGTCCTCAATAACGAACTCCCAAACAAGCGCTAAATACCTTTTGCAAAATCAATCATTTCTAATTTGATGATTTCCCAATGCTTGTTTCGTAAACAAATCGGGTCAAAATCTTCGTCAGCGCTTGTAAACCGGGAGAGATTGGCTTTAATTACCTCTTGATCGTGGGTATAAGGGTAACGTTTTTCGTGTAAAGCAAGCATTTCTTTAATAGAGTAATCATACATCAATTCATGGATATCCCAGAAATCTTTTTTCCGGCCTCCCCTTAAAATGACGTCAATTTTCATCGCAATAATTTCTTCTAAAGTTGCCAATCGAATGCCCTCAATCCGATGAATATCCTGTATAAAATCATCGGTATAACATAAATCTAACTTAATGCAATCGCTTTTGTCGCCACCAACGTAGTAGGGTTTTCCCATGCCAACTATATTGTAGTTGCTGGTGTCAACATAAGGGTAAGTAACGCGCAAAAAATTATCAATAGCTTCAAAATCAATCGAACCATAAAGAGCGTCTGTAAATAGATCTATATCAACCGAGACCCTGTGTCCTCTGTATAAGCTCAATGCCGTGCCTCCAACTAACCTGAACTTATCAAATGCATGAGAGGCCATAAGTGTTCTTAAGATACTCAATAGTTGGGGAGAAACTACATGGGTGTATAGTTTTTTATCCATTGGTACGTAATATTTCATCAACGGCTTTTATCCCGTAAAAGCGCATAATTTCCTCCTTTTCAAGATCATTACCCCGCTCAAACACTCTTTTAATAACCGCTTTTTTTTGTTTTTGCCAATTCACAGTTTCTATTTTGGTATCCCAGAATAGAACGGGTCTCAGCTTGGTCAAATCAGGATGTTCTGCATTTTGCTTTTGCTTCTCCTGCTCTATATCATAATATACCTGTAGCACCATAAAATAGCCTTCCTCAAGTTCGAGTGCTTTTTCAATTTTTAAAGCAAGCGTAGTATTCATAGCACGTTTCCCTTTAGTAATGGCTCCCAATGTTTGCGGAAACTCTTGTATAGAAAGTGCAAAACGGCCTTTGCGCAATTGCCGCCGTTTCAGTTCGCGTTCAAGGATGAAGCCTGGATGAATGCCTTTTATGAGGTCTAATTGAGTGATCATGTTGCAAATGTAAACAAATTTGCTTACACAAAAAAGATTATCGCAGAAACGTGGTGAACCTGCTCCGCATGAACCCGCGCACCTTGCCGAGTAAAATTGAGGTGCGGCCGAGCCAGGTGGCTAAGAAATAGGCGCCGCCTGCTAATCCACCACCACAATCTTCCCCCCAAACCGCCGGCCCCGCTCATCGGCAATGCTGAAAAAATACATGCCCGCCGCCAGCGACTCCCGGTAAAATTCAAAAGACTGTCCCTCAAACCGGGCAAGCCGAACGAGTCTGCCTCCCGTATCGAACAACTCAAAGCGCTTCACGCCGGGAGTCGGATTCACCGCACTGAACGTGGCCATCGTCCGGGTGGGGTTGCCTGCTACCCGCCATAAATCCCGTTGCGGCTGTGGTTCGTCTACCGTCACGATCAGACTGCCAATGGTGTGGACGACGGTGTTGGTGATGATCGGCGGGTTGAAGTCGAAAACAATGGCGGCAGTATTTTCAAAAATTACGCCATCCGGATGGTTCACGAATTGATCAATTTCAAACGTAAAAAAGCCATGGGAAGCGGGTTCATTCACATTGCTGTCGGGCAAAGCAATTGGGAAAAACAAGACCTCCAGTGTATCCATACCCCGAATTTCCCAGGAATAAGGATGCGATGCAAAGGCCGGCCGGAAAGTAGAAATGTTCAACCCGGCTGGTAAAACGTCGCGCAGTAATACCCGGAAAGCCGTGTCTGTACCGGTGTTCTGAAAATCAATGGTGTACTGCAAGGGGCGATTGGCCGCGATGATGTGATTCGGTCCTGCCCCGGTTGGGATCGCCGTTTTTTGGTTGGGATCGAAGGAACCGATGACCTGCCGACAGTCGAAATCGTAAGGAAGCGGGCCTTCATCGAGCCAGTGCGCAGTGATCAGGCCGGGGGTCAATCCACCACAGTTTTCAATGGCGCTCGCTGCGAAAGAGCCGTCGCCGTGTTTGGGGGCTTGCACGCGGTAGGTGGCGCCATCTGCAGGCACGTTTATTTCGATGCTTTGTTGTATTGCCAAATCAAAAAAACCGGTTTGAATAATGTCTGCATTTCTGATCAGGGTGTATAAAAAAGGCTCCGGCATAGGCGCGTCGCCGATATTGGTTAGGGTAAAACGAACGGTCGTGTCGCCCAGACACTGAGCTGTAATTTGTGTTTCGAAACGAGGCGGGTGGTTGTCAGGACAGGGATTTCCAGCGATAGCAGATGCCTCCCAACACAACGTGTGGTCAATCAAAAAGGTATCGCAATTGGTTCTAACCGTCAACAGGACATTTATCCCACTCAAAGGCGCGATTTCTCCCAGATCAAAAAACAAGGTATCGCCGGTTTGCGAAGCAATCGGATAATCGGTGTCGAGCACCTCCATGACAGCCGGAACGACAACCGCCAGCACAACGCCTTCAGCAGAGATCGTGCCCATGTTTTGGGCAGAGACCTGCACTTGCGATTCCACTAAGCAACTCCGAAAATTGGAAGGCAATGCCAAATCAACTTTCAGCTCCGGGCATTGCGGAATGGGCGCCAGCAAAATTTCTTTTTGGATTGAAGTCTGGGTCAGCGTATCCGTGGAAATTAAAGGATTAAACGGGCATACCGCCCATAAGTTGGTCGGGTATTGGGTCAATTGGAAATTGATAAAACCTCCGTCTAAGTACTCGAAGTGCGCGACGCCGGAAGTATCGGTTGGTTTCAACACGGTTTGCCCATTGCTTTGAAAAACGACTTGTACCTCAGCCTGAGGTACGTTATTGGCATCGGGAATGCAGTCGCCGTCAGGATCCGTTTTTACCACAATCGTAACCGGCACGGGGCCACACTGGTCTTTGATTTCTTCCGGGGAATCGCACCCGGGCGCATTTGCAGTGATGTTGGGCGGAAAAAAAATACTGCGCACCAAAAGGCATACAGGGGCTATGGCGCATTCACTGAGTTGGGGATTGAAGCGAATGGTGGCAGCGCCGATTGCCGCATGGCTTCCCAAACCGGAGAGGCTTGTCAGCAAGTCGTTGGATTCTATGATCAGTTGTCCGATTTGCGCCGTTGCACCCAATCCGTCTAAGCTGATTAGAGCTGGATTGCCTTGAATGGAAAGGGTGTTTACGGAGGTCAGATTGCTGAGCTCTTCTACACTGCTCAACGAAGCAAGCGGGCCTATGCTTAAGGTGCCGTAAACGGTGTTCAGGTTTTCAAAACCATCCAGATTTTGCAACAGGTTGTTCTCAAAAAGCCAAATATTCCCTACCTCCCGGAGGCTGTCAAAGCTGTTCAGGCGCTCTAACGAAGGGTTGTTGCCGATGGAAATTTGATAACAAGCACTAAGGCGATTCAGCCCCTCGAGGCTGGTAAGCACGGCATTGTCGCTGATGGCAAGGTTGTTTGAGACATAAGCCAATTGGCTCAGGCCGCTCAGGTTTTCTAAGGAGGCGTTGGAAACGAGGTAGAGTTCATTGCCGATCGTGGCAAGGCTGTCTAACCCGAGATTAGTCAGCAGTGGGTTGTAGCTGATTCCTGCGCTACCCCAAACAATCTTCAATTTCGACAACGCGCTGAGATTGGTGAGGGCGTCGTTGAAGTAGATGTTTAAGTCCTGCCCGATGGTTTCCAGTTTTTCCAATCCGGTCAAATCGGTCAAAGCGGCGTTGTTCATGATCCAAACCTGGCCGCTCACGCCTTCAAGGTTACTTAACTGGGCTAAATTGAGCAGGGCGTCGTTGTTGTCAATCCGGAGGTCTCCCGAGGCCGTGAGTTTATCCAACCCCTCAAGGTTCAATAATTGCGGATTGTCTTTCAGGGTTAAAGTTCCCGGCAGTTGAACGACGTTGCCAAGACTACCGAGGCTTGTCAGAGAGGGGTTGGCCAAAACTTCGATAGCAGCTACCGTTTCTAAGTTATCTAAACCCGATAGTGTTTCTAATGCATTGCAGGCTTCAATGGTGACGCCGTTAACTGCAGTGTGAAGGTTCTCTAAACCATTCAGGTTCGTCAAAGCCGGACAACTATAAAGATGCATGTTCCCGCCGATGAAATCCAAATCGCCTAAACTTGTGAGGTTGATTAAGCTATTGCCTGCAATCGAAACGTTGCCCCGAATGGTATCCAACTGGCTCAATGCGGTCATGTTCGTCAACGCAGAATTTTCGTTTAGGGCTAAGCTGCCTTCAATGGTATGCAGGTTGGAAAAACCGCCCATCTCTTCCATCTGGTAATTTCGGAGTATCCACAAGTCGCCGCCAATGGTTTGCAACTGGTCAAACCCACTAAGGTTAACCATAGCTTCGTTTTCTATCATCCAGAATTGGCCAGCAATGGACGTCAGGTTTTCAAACCCGCTGATGCTGGTTGCTGCATAATTTTGGCGCAGGCGCACAAAGTCGCCAATGGTCGTCAGCCGGTTAAATCCATTGATTTGTGTCAGTGCAAAATGATATCGAATTTCAAACGAACCACCCACTTCTGTTAGATGACCAAAGTTGCCGGCATTCGTCAGGGAGAGATTGCTGGCAATATTAAAATCTTTCCCTACGATCATCAGGCTGTCAAATCCTGTGATGTCCAACAGCCCATTATTACCCCCAATTTCTAGCGTATTTTCAATGGTTTTGAGGTTTTTCATGCCCGATAAATGCGTCAAAGCCGGGTTTCCGCCGATAGATAAATCCCCTCCTATCGCCTGCAATTTATTCATGTTGCCAAAATCTGCCAGGGCGGCGTTGGACTGAATTATGAAGTTTTTACCCACCGTGGTCAGGCTGTCCAATTCGGCAATAGAGAGCAACGACCCATTGTTTTGGATATTAAAACTGCCCCCGACTGATTCGAGTTGCTGAAAGCCGTTTAGCTGCGCCAACATCGGGTTGTTGGTCAGATAAATCGAATCCGCTACGGTTGTCAGTTGGCTCAGTCCGTCTAAGCGCTGGAGCATGGCATTATTCCTGATATAAAGATACCCACCCACTGAATCCAGTTCGTTCAGACTGCCCATCGTTTCAAGCGTATTGTTGGATGCTATTTCAAAATTCCCATGCACCGCTTGAAGGCTTTCCAATCCGTGAAGGCTTTCTAACGCAGGATTAAAAAGTATATAAAGATGATCCACCGAGCGCAGGTTGTTCAAGCCGCTCAGGTCGGTTAAATTCAGGCAGTTTAAAAGACTGAGTGCGCCGGTAATGTCTGTGAGTTGCAACAACCCGTTCAGGTTGCTGATGTTTCCTCCCTCAATGTACATGGAGCCGTCTATTATTTCGCATCCCTGGAAAGTATTGGAAAAATTATCTACCTGCTCCTGCGTGTTCAGGGAAATATTGCCGATGGCGCAGGGTTGGCTCTGGCTGCTCAATGCACCGATGGTATTGGCTGCATACGTCCAAAAAGGAGGGTCGTTGTCGAAAAAAAGATAGGCCGTATTCACAAGCTGGGTGCCATTGGCTAAGTCCTGGTTTTGATCTATGGCAAAGCTGAAAAAACCACGGGAGGCCGCGTCGTTTGTAGCAGCCGGCGGCAAGTCAATGTTCTCGAAGGCAACCTCCAGCAGGTTGTCTTCCGATATTTTCCATGTAAACGGATGGGAGGCATGGCCAGGCCGGAAGGTGTTGACATTGAGGCCGGAAGGCAGAATATCGCGTATCCGAACGCGGTGAACCGTATCGCTTTCCGCGTTTTGAAAATTGATGGTGTAATAAGCGGGCTGGTTTGGCGCCACAAGGTAGTCGAAACCTGCCCCGACAGGAAAAACAGTTTTTTGATTGGGATAAACGGTTTCCAGCACCTGGCGGCAATCAAAATCGTATTCGGGGCCGCCTTTTTCCTGCCAGAATGCCGTGACCCACCCTGCTGCAAATCCGCCGCACCCTTCATGAGATACTGCAGTGAGCGTCCCATCGTCGAATTTGGTGGCTTCCATGCGATAGGTAGCGCCATCGGCAGGTATGGTGACCGTCCTGTTTTCCTGGGCGTTCAGGCTGAAAGCAAATGAACTTTGCAGGGTCGCATTTCTGATCAAGGAATATTCATGTGGGCTTTGGGTAGGCGCATCGCCAATATTTTTCAGGGTGAAACGGATAGAGTCATTGCCGATGCACGCGGCTGAGAGCCGGATTTCGGAATGGGGCGGCAGGTTGTCCGGACAACTATTGTCTGAATCTGCAAAAGCCTCCCAACACAGGGCGCGGTTGGTCAGCACCGTATCGCAGGCTGTTTTGACTGTCAATTCTACGGCGGCAGCGGTCAGCGGCATCAGGTTGCCCAACTCGAAAAAGAGGGTATCCCCCACCTGGCCCGCGAGCGGCGGCACAGACCCCAGCAGCTCAAAAACCGCCGGCATCACCACCCTGGCAACGGCGTTTGACGCCATCGCCGTTCCAGTATTTCTGACGCTGATCTGCACAGCGGAGTTGTGGGTGCAATCGCGGAATGCCCGGGGCAAATTCAGATTTACAGTCAAATCGGCGCACTGGTCGAGGGGCGACAGGAGCAACGTGGCCGTTATGGTGTCCTGCGGATTGCCCGGTTGGATGGCGACGGGTTCCTGGCAGACCGCCCAGTGTGCGTTGGGGAACTGCGGCAGACTGATCAGACCCGCGCTGTTTTCGGGGTATTTGAACCGGACAACGCCATCCGCGCCAGTTTCCATCACCAGCATTTGGGCGCTGCCATTCAAACGCACGTGGACGCCGTCCGCAGGAGAATCCCCTGCATCGGGTAGACAATCGCCGTTGTTGTCGGCCAGTACCGTGACTTTTACGGTAGGCGCACCAAGGCACAACGGCTGGATTTCGGCAGGCGAATTGCACCCCGCAGCATTGGATCCGACGACCATGCCGGTCGGATTGGTTTGCAGCTTATCGCAAATGGCATAAATGGCGCAATCGGACAAGGCCGGGTTGTTTACGACCCGAATATTCCCAAATACTTCATACAGATTTTCCAATCCATCGAGGGAAGTCAGGGTGGTATTTTGTTGAATGTGCAACTGCGTGCCGATCGTATTCAGGCCCTCCAGGCCATGCAGGCTCGCAAGCGCGGGATTTCCCTCAATGACCAATTCCAGGCCCACCGAACGGAGTTGATCCAACCCGGAAAGGCTGGCGAGTTGGTTGTTGACGCCGATGTACACCCCTTTGCCAAAAGTGGTCAGGCTGTTCAATCCGGTAAAATCCGTCAAAAAATTGCAGTTCTGTATCGTGACCTGGCCGCCCACGTATTTGAGGTTTCCAAGTCCGTTAAAATTAGCAACGGAGAGTTGTGAAAAATTGAGGTTTTGACCGATCGTATCCAATTGCTCTAAGCCGTTAAAATCGGCAATGGGCGTATTTCCCGCCAGGGTAAATTCTCCGCCGATGTAGCGCAGGTAATTCAGTCCTTCTAGTGTAGTCAGCATCGAATTGTCCTGGATATGTAATCGCTCACCGATGTAGCGCAGGCTGTCTAATCCGCTCAAATTTGTCAGCGAAACGTTCTGCCCCAAAATGATGCCCTCTTTCACAAAACGTAGCCCTTTCAGAGCCGCCAGACTGGACAGCAGCGGATTCTCATTGATGATGATGGGAAATTGAAATGTATCCAACGGAGGCAATCCGCTCAAATCTGTGATGTTGTCGTTGTTTTGTACATAAAGCCCGCGAATAGCCCCTACATTTTCCAGTCCGCTCAGGTTCGTCAGCATTCCGCAATTGCCGATGTTGAGGCTGCCCATGGAAGCTAAGTTATCCATGCCGTGCAGGCTTGTCAAATTGGAATTGCTGGTCAGCCCAAGTTCCCCGCCGATGGTCGTAAGGTTGGTCAATCCCTCCAGGTTCTGCAACTCGTATTCAATGATGACATCGAGCCGGCCACCGACAGCGGTGAGGTTGTGCAGCCCGTGCAGGTTGCTCAGCTCGTTTGCCCGGATGGCGAGGTTGCCGGTCACTTCTGTCAGCACGCTCAACCCATTGAGGTCAAAAATGTCTCCGCCGCCAACAGATTCATCAAGGGTCAGGTCGCCTTGGATCACCGTGCAGCCGGGGTAGTTGGCCGCAAAGTTGTCAATTTGGCTTTGGTGGGTGAGGGTGATGCCGTTGGGGAGGCAGGATTGGGCCTGGGCGGCTATGCTCAGAAGGAGGGCCAGGAGGGCGGGGAGAATGTGTTTTTTCATCGTTGTTTAGGTTTATTTTGTCTGAATTGGGATTCGCAGGATTAGCAAATTTTCTGAATTTATGTTACACGCATGTAAAGCTATTCCTTAAATTACGTTACTGCAAGACAGGATGAAATTCGGCGGGGATTTGGTGAGATTTGGTAGTGGCTTATATTTTTTGTCTGAATCAGAATTCGCAGGATTAGAGAATTTTCTGAATTTATACGCCGCGCATTCTGAGCATTCTAAAATTTTGGGAATTCTGATTCAGCACCTTGTTTGGGATGGCACAAGTTGTGGTGCGATGCGTTGTGTTTGCATTCCCGACACCCCGCATAAGGTCTATACCGCCGAGCGTTAGCTGTGCATAAGAAATTCGAAGAACTGCCTGGCTTTATAATACTAATAATATGCGTAGCAGGCGCTCGGCGGTAAAGACCTTGGCGAGCGGCGTTCGGTTTACAATTAATGCCAAATAGCGAAGACTTTGCGCCAGTTGCTCTAAGACATTTATGAGCATTTCGCGTTTATTGAAAATGCCGAACACTTACGTTCAGCGGGTTAAGAGCTAATTGTTGAAAATTTGCCTTAGAACGATGCCTCGCCGTTTTTATTATTACTTCCCTATCTCATCCGCCAAATCTTTAAGATCATCGTCTTTTATATTGTAAGATGCAGGCTTATATTTGGTATAAATAAGGTCCCCTGTTTGGGAGTTAAAGACAGAAATGTATTTATCCGTACTGCTTCTTACGTAAACCAAAAAATAAATCTGCTGTTGCTCCTCCATTATTTTTTTGTTCAGTGCTTCGTTCTCAATCAATTGATAAGGCCATTTGTAGTCGCCCAGTATTTCTTTTTCCTCGTGCCGCTTTGATTCATCGCCATTGAACATGTTGAATTTGATCAACACATAATCCGGGACATACAAGGTTTGCTTTTTGAGGTTCCTGAGCTGTTTAGTATCGGACGAGCCCTTATACAGCGAGTGCTCCGCTCCTTTTTCTAACAATCCCATCAGCAATTGCAGGTAGATTTTCAGGTAACCAGGGCCCCAATTCCGAATATGCCCGTTTCCATCGTAGTCAGCGTCATATATTTTTTCGGGAAAAGCCAGGGTAGGAAAATCGGTATACAATTCAATTCTTCCGATGATCTTTTTTACGCTTTCCGGCAATTCATCCTTCTTTTTCTTCCTATTTTTCCACTTTTCTAATTGTTTCGCATCACAAACCCACAACTCTAAGTAGATGTTGGTAGTGCTATAACTTAAGCCCGGGCGCGTACCACCGGAACTGGTCATGTGGGTAAACGTACTGGTAGTCGTAAATCCTCCGATGGTAAAAAAAGAAGCATCGGGCGATACATATTCAAGAATGTCTTTATACTGAATGAAAACTACTTTTGAGCAGGTCCAGTAGCGAAACACCTCTTTGTAGGTTTGGGCGATGGTAGAAGCCGTGTCTTTCATGGCGACGTAAGTAATCCCCTGCTTCAGTCGTGGAATTTCTTTAACGTTACTGATGGCAATTTGACCATAACCAGGCAAGGTAAACAGACAAAGCAAGAGCAGCATCAGAAGTACCCGGAGCGAAAAATTGAATACTGAGTTCATTGTGCTAAGCTGTGTTTGAATGAACGTTTTGTTAGAATAGCATAAAAATGTGATTCTATACCTCGCCCCCTTAGGTGCGAAGCCATTTTTGTCATGCTGAGCGCTGATAATCAAATCGTTAGGCTAAAGGCCATGCGCAAAACCAAGCAGCGCGGAGTATAATCAACGATTTGTTTGCGTGCCTTATTTTGAAGAAGTCATTTTTGAGTGCGTGACAACCGGTTTGAAAATTTATTTTTTATGGCATTATCACAAAAAAAGCCATATAACTACACCCCACAAAACGGGTATACCTATACGGCTTCTTTGTAAATATTCTTTACTGCTTCACCACCCGCTCACCCCCCACAACCCGGCCATCCTCAATGACCTGTACAAAATACAGGCCCGATGGCAAAACACCGGCCTCCAGTGCCTGCCGCGCACTGCCTGCTTCGGCACGTTTTTCCAGCAAAACCCGCCCTGTGAGGCCGATGATGCGGAAGGTCATGTCGGGCGTAGCAGCTTGCGACAGCTCAAGGGTAAATGCACCGGAGTTGGGGTTGGGGTAGATGCGGAGGGGTTGAACTTTTGGATCCCCGGGTAAGGCATTGACGACATCGCCATCCACGCAGAAATAAGCCAGATCAATCTCAGTAAGCCCGCCCGGGCCTTGCTCATCGCTGAACGGGCTGGTTACAAAAATGGCCGGCCTGACGCTTACGCCGGTCTGATCGCCGCAAAGCGCCATCGCTTCCCAATTGCCGATGTTGTAGGGAATCTCCAGGTCGAATTCCTCGTCGGGGTTATCCGGATCCGGCAGTTCGATGCGCGCGACTTCGTAGCAGGTGGCGCTTTCGCATACGCCAAATTCATAGACGTCGCCCGTAAAAAACTGTACGACGATGGCGCTTTTGATGCCCTGTTCTTTGATGCCGAATCCGAGGATAATTGTACCCGTTTCTTTGGCTAAACACACCGGTTCGATGGTTCCTATTACGTCGGCGCTGGAAAAATTACCTCGCTTTTTAATCACCTTTTTACCATGGCTTACTTCTACATGGGGATCGCCCCAAATCCGGGTCCAGCCCGCCGTCATCCCGCCTTCGAGGAAACTGCCTAATACAGCGCCTTCTTCAAAATCGGGGTTGGGGAAGGCCGACACCTCGCATACCGCCCGGGCCAGACAGGCTACCGTCACCGTTTGACTTTTGACGGAAGATTCGCACAAGCTGCCATCAGCACGCCGACGAATAACGGTCATATAGACCGTATAATTACCGCCGACCGGGAAGGCGTAGCAGAAAGTCTGATTGCCTATGCTTGTGCCCACCGGCGTACTGATTGGAGAATTGATCATCCATTCTACCTCGTCGCAGTCGGTGAGGCCCAACGGGGTAAAGCACGCCTTACAGGAGTTCGTAGCATACGCCGTCGCGAATCCCTGACTCACGTCGTTGGTTAGATCCGCGAGGTCACAAGGGCAGGGGTCGGGGCAGCCGTTATCTACCATAAACGTAAGCGAACACTGGCAGGAATCATTGCCGTTTTGCCCGTCAAGCGTCAGCGTATACAAGCCACCCTGAGAGAAATAGCTGGATGGCAGGTTGAGCGCAAAATAAGGGCTGTTGCCCGTGAGCTGGTTGTTTTGAGTGCCGCTGGGGCCCACTAAGGTCCAGTTGATCTGGTAGGAGAGGTTATTGTTGAATTGAGCATAAGGCGGTGCAAAACAGCCGGCGTTGCCATAAGTGGCCGGGGGCAGGAAGTAATCGCCGTTTATGTTGCTCAACAACACATGATTGTAGGTAGCGCTGTCTACGCATGTTCCATCCAGCGAAATAACGGTGGTGTGCAACCCAAGGCCGACGTTGCTGAATGCGTTGGAAGTTCTCGCGCAGGCGTTTCTGATGAGGTACACGGGTCGGGGGGCGCTGCAAAGATTGGAAAAGTCATAAAGGTTGATGTTGGAAGCTGCGGAACTGGTCTGGATGACTAAGTAGGCATCAGCGGGGATGAAGGTACCCGGGCCGGCTACAATCACATTAGGACAACCGGAAAGCATACCCGCCTCACCGCTCTGCCAGCCACAAGCTGCGGCGCCCAGATTGATGTCGTTGTCTTGCGGGCTTCCCGTGTTGCCTGTTGGATCAAAATCAACTTCTAAGTCATTTACATTAAATCCTTTTCCTCCTGAATAGAGAATCATGAATTCGTTGTTTGCTTCGGTACCACAAGCGTTCACCAAAATCGCTTGTATGGTAGGCCCACCGCCATATTTGCCGGTTAAGGTGTAGTTTCCACCCGGCGGGGGACAACCGATGTTCACCGGTGGCCCATCGCAGGCTATGGACAGGTTCGTGCCGTTTGGTTCGTTTATAAACAGGTCGGTGAAGCCACAACAGAGGTCGGGGCACCCCAGCGACTCCAAATACAGCACACAAGGCGGGCACATTTGCCCTGCACAGTTGCCATTGAAGGTGAGCGTGTAGGTGCCCGCTTGCACAAACCAGGCCGGGTCAAGCGCCAGCAGGAAATTGGTCTGAAACGTGATCGGGCCGCTTTGGATGGGGTTGCCCGCAGGGTCTTGCAGCACCCATTGTATGGTTTGATTGGTGGGGCATTGCGTACCCACGCATTGGAACATGCCGCCCACTTGCGGGAAGAAAGTTTGATTACAAGGAACCGCCAATGTATCTCCGCAGGCCACAAATTGAGTAAATCCTCCCTGCGTTGGCCGCCAGGTCATATCTGAGAAGCCGCCGCAGTTGCAACAGGAAGGCACCGAGAAATTAATGATACAGGTGCATTCGTCGCCGCCGCAATTCCCGGTCAAAATGAGCTGGTAATTGCCAGCCCCGCCAAGTTGATTGTAAGAGAAGCTGAGAAAAGGCGGACTGCCTAATGGAATGCTGCCGGAAAGTACCGGAGGGCCTCCTGCGGCGGGCACGATTACATAAGTTGTACTCTGCACACACAGCGGATCGGAGCAGTTCAACTGCCACTGAAACCAATATAACGCATCGGATCCAATGCAGGGCAGCGGCACAGAAGCGCCATTGCAGGTTGTTGGGATATTTGGCGCGCCGAGGAAGTTGTAAAATTCCATATTTTGGAAACCAAGGCAGGCGCAGGTATCGCATTCGATGGTGATGTCGAATGAACAGGATGTCATGTTGTTGCACCAATCCGTGGCGGTATAGGTCACGGTTGAGGTACCGGAATTGAACGTGGTACCGCTGGCATCGCCCTGCCCCGAGGCGGTGGTTGTCCCTGAAATGGCGTAGGTAACTGTCGGTATGCCGCAATTGTCCGCAGCGCCCAGCGAATGAATGCCGTGTACGGGCATATCGCAATTGGGATGCAGGGCGGTAATCGTCATATTCTGCGGGCAATTGATGGTGGGCGGAATATTGTCGGTGACGGTCACAGTAATCGCATCGCTCGCCACAGTTCCATCTGCACAGGTAACGGACACGCAAAAATCGTGCTCCCCACAGGGCAACATCAAATCGAGCATTTGTGTGGATTCACCGCTGCACCATTGGTAGCTGTAACCAGACAGCCCGGAAGCGACAGCGTTGAGTTGTACGTGGCCGCAGTTGTCTATATTAGTTGTTGTAATGGAAGCGGTACAGGGTGGTATACACTCCCGAAAGCTAATACAATCCAATGCAAAATCATTGCCTGGGTAATCGGTATTATAAGGTGTTGTGAAAATTTTGAGGGTGTATGAGGCACTTAGGTTGGCAGGCGCAGTCCAGTTCATCGAAATAGGTACCCACGTTTTGGGAGATTCAGGTATGACGTAAGGTCCCCCGGTCCAGACAACACCAGCGTTGGTATCATCTACAATTTGCATAAATAACCTCGGATCTGCATAGGGCGACTTAGAAGTTTTTACCATATTACTGGTTTGGAAACAAAAGACATAGTTTCTATCTGCGATTAATTGGGAAGCATTGATTTGTTGTTTCCAGGCAGCCGTCGCAGGTTGTCCACTGCCATCTGCGGCTAAGAACTTGTCATTGACGCCCGTTTTGCCGGGGCAAACCCAGTTATTATTGGAAGCAAACGCCTGTGTTTGATCCATGATATCAATCTCTCCGGGAGAAAGTGAACCTACCCGGGGGGAGTAGTCTGAGGATGGTAACACCGGGTTATTAAACTCCCCGTTGATCACCATTTCCGGGCCTGCTGTAAACCAGGATGGGCAACACGATGACCCCGGTGAAACCGGCGGACTGGGGAAAGCACGTTCCGAGCCTGCTGTGCAGGCAAACCCCATTACCGCTGTCATTGTTCGCATACTATGCGTACCGCTGCCGGCAATGATCAACCTGGCTGGCAACAAATAACCTTCCGGAATATAATCATCCGGGGGAACCAGACGCAATGTTTGGGCATTAATCAATTCAGCTTCCCAATCTGTTAAGACATCCATCCAACCTATAAGCAATCCCGTATCTACGACCACTTCCAGATAAGGAAAACAATTAATGCCATTGTTAAATATACTGAGTTGGTAGGTACTGGTATCAGTAGTCCCAAATTCCTGATGTATGAATGTAAACAAGGAATCGCAGGAACACTCCTGGCACATCCCAAAATTGCTAATTACCGGTTCCGGACTATTCAAGCTGATCGCATACATACCGGTTGGCGGTACGTTGGCCGTCCAGCCGGGCCGCCCTTCGGCTCTAACTGTATATTGCCCTGAAGGCAAATCATTAAATGCATATTCGCCATTAGCACCGGTGACTTGTTCGGCTAGTACAGTTCCAATGTCATCAAGCAGTTGCACCGTCCATCCGGATAAAACAGGCTGGTTGGTATACGGTAAAGAGTCGCAGGTTCGGTAAACATGCCCGGAAAGATCACCAATCGAAGCCACACAACGGCGGAAGCTAATATCGTCAAGGGCGAAGTCATTGCCGGAATTTGCAACGTTCAGATCATACAGACAAAGCGTAACTGAAGTTTGGACGCCCGATGTCCATAACACGCAATATTTTTCCCAATTACACGAAGTTCCGGAGGCAAAAAATCCGGCATTTTGTGATATGCCATTCACAAACAACATCAAATTGGCCGGCGAGGCGCTTGTCAAAGAAGCTACCCAGGCTTCAAAAATATAGCTACTGTTGGGCGTCACGGTATAAGTCTGGCACCAGATGGGCGTACTTGTATTGCCGCCGCCATTTACCACGAGCATGTTACCCGATCCCGTGGTGTGATCGCCACAATTGGTAAAACCAGCGTTGATCTGACTTGGGTTGGCGCCAACCCAGAATTGGCCGGCCTGCAGTGGAGGCGTATTGCTAAAAGTGTATCCGGAGCTGAACCCCGTGTTGCCTGCTGTAAAGTTGCCGTTGGCGGCAAGGTTGTTGTTTGCTGGTTGCGACCCCGCCGGACAAGCACAAAGTAGCTGAGGTGGCGGGCAGTTGCCAAAATTCACAATCCGTTGTTCTGAGACGGCCAAGGTGACAGCCAGTTGACCGCTTGCCGGTACGTTGGGCGTCCAGCCGGGTTGCGCTATTTCTTTAACAAGATATTGCCCTGGCGGTAGGCCCTCAAAAGCATAACGGCCATCGGCGTCGGTGACTTGTTCGCCGATGATTATTCCTCCGCTGTCCAATAGCTGGATTACCCAGCCTGCTATAGGGGTTTGGTTGCCATAAGGAAGACCGTTGCATTCTTTGTATTTCACCCCAATAACGCTTGCGTTCATAAGCACCTGGCACGCGTTCCCCTGCTGCCAGGTGCGCAAACTTCCGGTCAGGTTGACGCTCGCCGGCAAGTCATAAAAATCGGCGTCAGGCAGCAGTGGGCCGCTGTAAAGGAGGTTACCGGGGAAAACAGCACCATCATCGTCGGTCGTAAAACAAGGATCCAGGTCTAATCCGCTCAGAGAAACGAACCCGCATAACTGACCGAAACCGCCTGAAACGGGGGTTCTGCCATCGGCGTAAGCCAATTGATTGAGCGAGGTTAAAGTCATAGCGCCGGCAGTCGTTGTCGTAAAGCCGTTGTCGAGGAATTTTACCCAGTCCAAGGTCGGAGCACCGCCCGTTTCCGTTAATCTGTTGGCGCATTCTTTAAACCCCTTCTTCGCAAGCACATAAATTCCACCAGCCGGCAATACCTGCCGTATTTCACTCACCCCCTCCAAAATTACATCCCACAGCCCAATCAGATCAGCATCGAATTTCATGACATAATGCTGGCCGTTTTGCAGATTTGTACCGGTCGCATACACGGTTCCACCAGAGCCTTGAGCAAGGTCTTCAAATACAAAAGCTCCGTCCGGAGTGACCCCGTTGAAGGGTTGCCCTGCGTTGTCCGCGCGCATGATAACGCCTTGCGCATCTAAATTGGCTGAGATGAGCAAATCTCCGTTGGGCAGGGCTTCGAGATCGTGGGGAATTTTGTTGCCATTAAAAAAAATGGGGCCGAAGTAGAGCTTTTTCCAGTTCAGTGCGCCACTTTCACTCAGGTTCAACAAAAACATATCCGTATTGGAGGTCATCACATCGGTTTGGCTACCCAATACGTAATACGGGAAAGCGGCGTTTTGAGGCACCGGGTTGCGTGCAATGCGCAGGAAACCATCCCTTTGCGGAAGATCGTAGCTACGCACCCAGGAGAAAGCGCCCGCAGCCGTCACCAATCCCATGATGCTCCGACTGGTATTGTCGTCGGGTAACGAATACCCAACCACCAGCAGGCTGCCGGAAGGGGTAAGTACCGCGTCGTTCCACTGTGAGGCGACATTCAGGCTCAGCGTCCATTGCAATTCCCCTAAAGCGTTCAGCCGCGATACGGTTGCCTGGGCAGGTTGGCCGTCCATGACTTCGGCATTCCCCAACACGTAGTAATTACCTTCACTTGGGATTACTTTGGAGAACGATTCACCTAAATTCGTGCCGAATTGTCGTTGGAATTGGGCCTGACCCGACGCAGCAAAAAAAATAAATATCCATACAAAGAAAGCGACTTTGGTCAATGTGTTTTTCATAGTATTCGCTGTTTGCCTGATGAGCGGAAGTGTATTGAGAAAACATACTATTTTGAACAAGCGGATAGAATTACCTTGTGATAAACCGGAGGAAAGCACTTGGGCTTATATACACAAAAAAGCCGTACAAGCTACACCCCGGAAACGGATATGCCCATACGGCTTTCTTTGATGGCTTTGGTTTTTTGGGGTTGGCATTCTCTTAACTGGGTTTATCACACAAATATGCGATTACAAACCATGCCCTGCTCAACTCAATGCGATTCGGTAGCTAATTGATGATATTCGGTTAAGTATTCATCTTGTCAACACCACCCGGACACCGTACCCGGACATCTTAAAAACACATACACTAAATTGCAGGTGAACTCCGGGAAGGAAGCCGTGGCCAAGGCATTGCGGCATAAGATTGTGGAAGGAGAGTGATATTTTAAACAAACACCTCTTTCAAATTGATAGTCAAATCTGGAAAAATAGCAGACCGAAGGGGGTCTTCTTCTGTAACAGGAGCCAGACCGATGAAAGTACCTGCCTCGTCAAGGATGTAAACAAGTACCACTTTTTCTGCCGGATTGACAATCCAGTATTCCCGAACGCCAGCTTCTTCATAAACACGGTATTTTTCTCGCATTTCTTTGGTGCTGTTGCCCGGAGAGAGGATTTCCACCATCAGATCCGGAGCCCCGGCGCACCCGTGCTCGTCAAGCTTGGCCGGGGCGCAAACGACGCATAGATCGGGTTGTACAACCGTGGTGTCTTGTCCCTTTTTTCGGCTTACCGGGAGGCGTACGTCAAAAGGTGCTGCGAAAGCCTGGCAGTTTTTATTGTGAAAAAAATTGAAGATAATTCTACTGAATTCCCGGGATATTTGTTGGTGTGCCAAATTCGGCGCCGGACTCATACGGAATAACTTACCCCGGATGAGTTCCACCCGCTCCTGAAACTGCCACAGCAGGTAGTCGCTGTAAGTATAGCTGCCATTGGGGTCAAGCTGTGACAGATCGGTGATGAAAGGTTGAGTGGCGACGTGCATGCTTGGTCGTTTATTTATTTGACAGATAAAATTACATAAAACTGGCTGGTTTACCAACCCCTTGTCATCCTTTTTCATGAAAAAACATCGGAAAGTTTGGGTATTTTTGTATTCAATTCTACATAAAACAAAGTACCATGGGCTTAGTCCACGCTGAAATCGAATTAATTAATGGCAGAGATGCAGATGATTTTGAAGACGGCCTGATTTCAGAAAATGAAATCCGGAGTATGACCGTCCGAATGAATGTAGATTCGGGTGCGATCATGCTTTCCATTAATGAAAACATCCAGCATCAACTTGGCCTTCGAACCCGCGAAATGCGCCCCTGCCAATTAGCTGACGGTAGTTATGTTGACTTACCCGTTGTTTGGCCGATTATGGTACGTTTTGGCAAAAGAAAAAGTGTAACGGGCGCTTTGGTTCTACCCAATGATACAGAGCCGTTATTGGGCGCAATTCCTATGGAAGAAATGGATCTGTTGATTGATCCGGCAAGAGGCCGCCTTATCCCCAATCCGGAACATCCGAACGAGCCGGTCATGTCCTTGCGCTAAAAAGTGGAATTGATTTCATCCCAACGGCAACCGAATTACAACCCGCATCCCTTGAATCGTTCCATCTGCGGCGAGGATGTTTTCGCGCAACAGCGCCTCTTGCCCCGGTTGTTCAACCAAGAGGTCTAACCGGCGCTGCGTCAGCGTCATACCCACCGATTTATGACCGATTTCGGAAAGGGTTTTATCACCTGATGAAAGCCCCGGGCCATTGTCCGTCACGGTGGCTAACAAAAGGTTCTCTTTTTGCGAAAAAACAATGCTGATTCGCCCGCCTTCTGCTTTGTTTTTCATCCCATGCAACAGCGCATTTTCCACAAAAGGCTGCACCAGCATAGGCGGCAGGAAAATATCTTCCGGATCAAGATCGGGGCTAATTTCAAGTTCGTAAGTAAATTTTCCGCGAAAGCGCAATTGTTCCAGAGCTAAGTAGTTTTCCAGCATTTCCACTTCTTCCTGCAGGCTATGGCGGCCGTCTACTGAACCGTGCAAAGCCAGCCTTACCAATCGGGCAAACCGGGCCAGGTAGCGTGTCGCGGAAGGGGCGTCGTTTTCTGTAATAAAACTTTGAATGCTGCCGAGACAATTGAAAATAAAATGAGGGTTCATTTGGGCACGCAATGCTGCTGCTTCGAGGTCGCGGATTTTATTGCGTACTTCAGTTTCCTGGCGGGCTTTGCGCAGGCGGTCGCGGTACCAAAACCCAAATCCTGCGGCTGAAATAAAAGCTATGGAAATCCAGAACCACCCGGTTTGCCACCAGGGAGTACGAACTTCAAACGCCCAGCGCGTAGGAGTACTCCATTGTCCTGCTTCATTTTGAGCCTGTACTTCAAACGTGTAAGCACCCGACGAAAGATTTGCAAAATTAACTTCCCGGTTATGGGAGTAAACGAAAGCTGTATCCGCGCCCAATAGCCGGTAGCGATAGGGAATATCGCCGCCTGAACGGTAGTGCAGGGCGAAAAACCGGATGGACAGGTTGTTTTCATCATGGGCTAATCGAAGCACAGGGGCAAAAACGGCATTTTGATTATTGATCTGGAGTTTTTCGAGTACCGGGGCGGGCATTGGGAAAGGCGCCGGAAGTTCGCGAAAGCGTGCCAGACCCTGGTTGGTCGCTACCCAGGTTTCTCCTGCAAAGGTTGTGACGTCGTTGACCTGGTTGGAGGGCAAGCCCTCTTTTACGCTGATGGATTCAATAACCCAGTCACCATCCGCTTGGAGCGTTAACCGGTTCAGTCCAGCGTTGGAACAGGCGAAAAGGGCCCCTTCCGGACTACTGTAAAGTTTGGTAATGAAATCGGAAATTAAACCATCTTGTCGGGTAAGGTGGGTGAGTACATTATTTGTGTCCCGTACCAAAATCCCCGCGCCGCGCAGGCTGATCGCTATCCTGTCATCAGGCAATATGATGACTTCACGTGGCTGAAACCGCAGCGCCGGATGATCAAATGGGGGGTGTTTATAGACTCCATTACTCCAAAGTCGAATGCCCATTGCCGTGGCGACCCAAATATTCTTCCGACGGTCAGGGGCAACTGAAAAAGTACGGATCACTAAATCCGTTCTACCTGCTTTACCAAAGTAGGTTGCTTTACCATTTTGGGCGTCAATTTGATAAAATCCATGAGTTGAACTGGCCCATAGCGCTTTTCCCAACGGGGCTGGTATAATGGTTTTAACAGGTACTGTTTCTGGTTTTTGGAAGAAAGAATCATACCGAATGGCGGGCCTCCATTGATTTTTTTCCAAATAGAAAAGCCGGTCTCCGCACCATAGTCGCTCGCTAAAAGGCTCAAAACACATCGCCTGCACTTCTCTTGAAATCAGGGGTGGACGGGGCAATATCCGGTGCTTCCCGGTTTTATAGTTGATGGCCGTAATATCGGCAGGACGCATTCCGGCAAAAATCGTCGTTTCCCCGTCATTCGCTAAGCAAGTGACGTCGCTGGAAGGTAGTCCTGAGTCTGTATCGAATACTTCCAGATCAGGGTTTTTACAATAAAAAACCCCTGCGTGATGCGTTGTGGCCCACCACCCGCCTTCGCGGTCGCAACCAATGTCGGTAACGAAAAGACCCGGCAACAGATTTCTGGATTCGCCTTTTCGCAAATGTCTGATAGAAGCAAAGTGAAACAACCCGACATTCTTGCCGACATGCGATGCCACGAATATGCCTCCATCCGGCAATTCCAGCATTTTTTCTGCAAATAGCCTGCCAGGCGCCTGCCACGTTATCCGGTTATTGTGAATGAGGTAAAAAGCCCCTTGACTGTTAAGCATAAAATCTCCATTACGCAATTTCCAGACGCCGCTTATTGCCGGGCCTTCCCAAGGTTTAATCAGCATTTCTCCCTGTCGGGTAAGTTTTTCATCTTTCCAATGCCAAATTTCAAATGGCAGAACTGCGGGAAGCTTGATTTTATGATGGGCTGTTTGTGCTGCGAATGTTGTGTAAATCAGTTTCTTGCCCACCTCTGCAAATAGAAAACCATCGCGGCCGGAGCCTCGTATAACCTGCAACCGGCCTTCTTTGCTAACGACTAAAAAGCCTGTGCTGCCCAGCGCCAGCCACATCGTTCCGTCTTCGGCGATCCCCATTTGCTCTATTGGTCTGGAGCTTCCCCGATAAGGGGCCGTCAGGCTGTTGTACTTCCAGGCGCACACGGTGTCGTTTTCAATAAACCAAACCGAGCCATCCAACCTGGCAAACCAAATCCTGCCGGTTGCGTCTTCTGTCGGGACAAAAGCCTCACTGCCCCGCATGGCACTGGTATCCACCGGCTGGATGAACTCATATCCATTGAAATGGCAAATTCCCTGGTCGGTGACAAACCACAAAAAACCGCGACGGTCTTCTAAGACATCATAAACCACATTGCCCGGCAAACCCTGATCGGTAGTGAAATTACGCCAGGAAAGGTGCTGGGCAGATACAGGCACTCGTCCAACCCACAGCAAAAACAACAAACTCGTTTGGATGAAATACCGGGGCATGAATCATAGTTTGTATAAAATAGAATCTCTAAATTTGATAAAAAAATGCGATTCGGTAGAAAAAAAATTATATTCGGCAAAACAAAGCGCTAAACGCTTGTTAGGGAGTCCCAAACAAGCGCTAAATTCACGACAAAGACAAAAAAATGGACTTCCGGATTATGATTGTGGACGATGAGCCGGCTGCCCGGGATGCCTTGCGCAATTTGGTGCTGGCCAATTGTCCCGGCGTCGTTGTGGCAGCGGAGGCCGGGGGCGTTGCAGAAGCGGTGCGCCTGCTGACCGAAAAAAAACCGGATTTGTTGTTGCTTGATGTGGAAATGGAAGACGGTACCGGATTTGATTTGCTTGATCAGGTTTCAAAACTCCGGTTTAACGTTGTTTTTACCACGGCACACGACGACTTTGCCATCCGGGCATTCCGCTACAACGCAATAGATTACCTGCTGAAACCGATTGATCCCGACGAACTCGTCGCTGCGGTTCAAAAAGCCCGTCAAAATAGCAATTATACACACCTGCAACGCCAAATTGCCAACCTTGTAAGTACCGCCTCGAGCAAATTATTCGACCGCATCACCCTCAATACAGCCGACGGCCCTGTTTTTGCTCAAACAAATGACATTACCCGCATCGAAAGTTACGGCAATTATACCTTCGTTTTTTTGGCTGATGGCGAACGCTGCCTTGTTTCCCGCAACCTGAAAGAGTTTGAAGAAATGCTTCCTGCCCCCCTGTTTTTCCGCCCTCACCAGTCGTACTTAGTGAATACGGCTTTTGTGACAAAATTTCTGAAAGAAGACGGCGGCTACGCGCTCATGCACGACGGCGCAAAAATTCCGGTCTCCCGACGCCGCAAGGATGCTTTTTTGGAGGCGTTGATGAATTAGATCGTTGCCGGATGTCGTTGACAGCGTCGAAACCCACACAAAAATTCCGTATTTTCTCAACAGTCTTCTTATTTTACAACCCCAATAGAACGCTAACCATCAACATCATGAAATACACCATCCTCCTCCTGTTCCTGACCTTCCAGTTGTGTGCGCAAAAAGCGGTGGTACTCCCCCGGAGCACGCCCGAAGCGGAAGGCGTTTCGTGCGAAGGCATCCTCAATTTTTTGGAAGCGGCAGCCAAAAGCAACCACGAATTCCATAGTTTTATGGTATTGCGACACGGAAAAGTTGTGGCAGAAGGCTGGTGGAATCCTTACCGCAGCGATTTGAAACACACCATGTATTCGTGCAGCAAAAGTTTTGCCGCGACGGCAATCGGGTTTGCGGTGGCCGAAAAACGGCTGACGGTGAATGACAAAGTCATTTCGTTTTTCCCGGAAGATGTACCCGCCACAATGCCGCCGTACCTGTCGGAGTTGCGAATAAAAGACTTGCTGAGCATGAGCGTGGGGCACGAAAAGGATCCAACGCCGAAAGTTTCCGCCCGGGAAGAAGATTGGGTGAAAGCGTTTTTTGCCACTCCGATTGTGCACCAGCCGGGGACTAAATTTTTGTACAATTCTTCCGCGACGTTTATGTTGTCGGCGATCGTCCAGAAATTGACGGGGGAAAAAATCATAGATTATTTGAAGCCCAGGTTATTCGACCCGTTGGGCATCAGCGGAATAGACTGGGAAAACAACCCCGACGGCATCAATGTAGGCGGCTGGGGATTGCGCCTCAAAACCGAAGACATGGCGAAATTCGGGCAGTTGTTCCTGCAAAAGGGCGTATGGAAAGGCAAACAGATTTTGCCGGCCTCGTGGGTGGCGGAGGCCACCACGATGAAAATTCTGCAAGACCCGAACGCGACGCAGGGGAAAAGGGATTCGAGCGACTGGCTGCAGGGCTATTGCTACCAGATGTGGCGCAGCCGACACAATTCTTACCGGGCGGACGGGGCTTTTGGCCAATACATTCTGATCTTCCCGGAAAAAGACGCCGTGATCGCCATTACTTCGGAAACCCCGGATATGCAGGCCCAATTGAACCTGATTTGGGAGCATCTTTATCCGGCCATTAAATCCGGGAAACTGCCCGCAAATCCCAAAGTACGGGCCTCGCTGAATGCAAAACTGGCTTCGCTGGCTTTGCCCAAACCGGCCAAAAGTGTGGATGCTGCATTAGAGGCTAAAATTTCGGGCCAAACCTTCGGCGTTTTTTCCAGCGACAAAAGCTTCGAAAGCGTCGGGTTTGAATTCAAAGACAACGTATGCCGGGTGGCATTAAAAACGGATTCCACGACACACCTGCTCCTGTTTGGTTCGGATCATTGGGCCTTGAGCCAGACGACCAAATACGGCCCCTACTTAGTGGCCCGCGCTAAGGCGAACCGGGTGGGGCTGGCTCCTTTTAGAACTGCAGGCAGCTATACCTGGAAAGACGAAAAAACGCTGGAGCTAACCCTGCGTTATATCGAAAGCCCGCATACCGAAACCATTACCTGTACTTTTGAGGGCGATTATGTCTCCATTGATGTCCAACATCAGTTCAATAAAAAAGTGGAGCGAAAAATGACCAAAGGTGTGTTGGTCAAAAAACACAGCAATCCGCCGCGCCTGATCATCCGGGGCGACGACATGGGCTTTTCGCATTCCGCAAACGAAGCGTTGATCAAATCTTACAAAGAAGGCATCGAAACGTCCATTGAGGTGATTGTGCCGTCGCCGTGGTTTCCGGAAGCGGTTAAGTTATTGGAACAACACCCCGGCATTGACGTGGGGCTCCATTTCGCGATCACCAGCGAGTGGGACAACATTAAATGGCGTCCGCTGACCGACTGCCCGAGCCTCCGGAACGAAGACGGCTATTTTTATCAAATGCTTTATCCGAACAGCCACTACCCACAGCAGGCCGTGATGAACCACGCCTGGAAAATAGAAGATATTGAAAAAGAAATGCGGGCGCAAATCGAAATGGCGCGGAAATACATCCCCCGCCTGAGCCACGTTTCCGGCCACATGAACAGCCTCGCTTTTGACCCCAAAGTGCAAGCGCTTGCCCGAAAAATAGGCCAGGAATACAACCTGACGATGGTGGACGTGGAACCGGAAAAAGACATCCAGGTTTCCTACACCTGGTTTGACGCCAGGAACAAAACCAAAGAAGAAAAAATACAGGCGTTCATCAAGATGCTGGACGGGCTGGAAGCCGGCAAAACCTACGTGTACGTAGAACACCCCGGCCTCGACAACGAAGAATTAAGGGCAATTTATCATATCGGCTACGAAGACGTCGCCCAAGGCCGGCAAGATGTGACGGATTTATTCACGAGCGAGCTGGTGAAGGAGGCGATTCTTCGGAAGGGGATTGAGTTGGTGAGTTATAAGGAGGTGATTGATACGAGGAAGTAAAACAAACTCTATCGAAACTCCCTAAAATTCGTCGAAATACTCAAATGATTAACCGCCCCGGCTAAGTGGTAGTGCATCCTGCCATAATCCAAACGAAAGCGGTTGATTTTGAAACCTACCCCGTAGGTAAAGCCCGCCAAGCTGCGGTAGCTTTCTAAGCTCATTTCTTTGCCCAACAGCGCTGCATAGCCGAAACGCAGGCGGAAATTGTCTTTTTTGCCAAACAGAAATTCGCCGTTAAAAACAAAATGGCGTAAGAAATTGTCGAAAAAGATGGCGCTTTGGCTGCGTTCCGTGGGTTCTTCGCCAAAAAAAGAAGTATCGTCTTCTGCGTTCGGGTCGTCGTAAAGCACATTCCAGCGATCGAAATAGCGGTAGATGACGGACACGCGGAACGGCAGGTAGCGCATGCGTTTGGAAACGCCGAGCTGCATTTCAAAAGGCAGTTTTTCAAACGGAGCGCCTTCTTCATAAGTCGTCAGTTGGGTGCCGATGTTTTTGGCCACAAACGCCACCGTGAGCAGGCGCGACGTATCGGAATAGGTGACGCCGAGGTCGCCGGAAATGCCCATAGACTGAGCGCCGGCCAATTGCGATGAAATCCACTTGAAGTTGGCGCCAACAGTGAGCCGGTCGTAAGCCTGGTAGCCCGCGCCGAGCACAACGGCGTATTCAGCCACCTTAAAAGTGCCAGTGACCTGAGCCAGCACGTCGGTAGCGTCCAATTCCCCATAGTTGGTATATTGTACCCCGCCGTGGAAAGTGGTGCGCCATTTTTCAATAGTATGCCCGTAGGCCGCGTAGCCGTTTTGGATGCCCGCAAAATGAAAATTGTGGTTGAAAGTCAGTTGCTGGTGCATGGAGGCGTTGAGCAGGGAAGGGTTGGCGTGCGCCAGACTCACATCGTCGTCCTGCACCGCAATCAGGTTGCCTCCCAGCGCCGTCACCCGCGCGGATGGCGACAGGTTCATAAAAGCATACGTGCTGTTGCCGCCTAACTGGGCAAAACTGAAGGTGCAGACCAACGCGGCAGTCAACAGGGAGATCGCTTTTTTGAGCATGGGTAGAGGTTCTTATCCGTTAAAGTTTTGAATGGTGTAAAGTTGGGGCGAAATACAAAAGGCGAACGCAAATCCCGGGTGAATATTTTTGTCAGGAGTTTCCTTAGCATAATCCTCAAAATGGTTACTGGTTATCTGTTCTTGGTTATTAGTGGATTGGGAACACGATATGGTTTCGTTTCACCAATCATCACGAGACCCCACCCAATAACCAGTAACAGATAACCAATAACTATTCCAAACACTTATCTTCAAATCACCAAATTTTCAAATCACTTCGATACGTTGGCACACAATCCACCACCTTCCCATCCTGAATGAGATAAAGCTGGTTAAAATGCTCGCACAACTCCCCCGCTTTTGCATGGCGAAAAAAGATAGGATCACCAATTTGTAGGGGCTGCGAACCACGATAGAACACCGGCGTTTGCACTTCACCGGCGCCTTCGTTGGACAATAACGCAGCGCCTTCCGGCAAATAGGGCGACGGGAGTTTTGCCTTGCCGGATGCCCCGGATGCCACATAGCCGCCGCCGTAGCACGTATAAATATCCGGTTCGGGTCGCCGGGTAATGTCTAAGACAAAACCCGCAGCAGGTTGGTGCCGGAAATGGCTGTACCCATCGAACAGCGCAGGTGCATAAAACGCAGAACCGGCGGTTACTTCCGTCACGACCGATTCTTCGGAAGCAGTTTCCAGACTGCCCGTGCCGCCGGCGTTTACAAAACGGAGGTTTTCAGCGCCGATGGCCGCCACGACCTCCGCGCGCAAAGCCCTCACTTTGGACAAAGCACGTTTTTGCAACAGCCGGATCACCCGGTTTTTAAAAAATTGCCCTGGCACGTTGTCGCCCAATCCGGCAAGCTGTGCTTCATAGCCCATGATCCCATCCAATCGCAACGCATCGTGTTGTTGAATGACTTCAAAAAGCCCTTTGGCCTGTGCCGCCGAGCGGATGCCCGAGCGCTGCACTCCGAAATGCAGTCCCGGAAATTGGGTAGACATATCCACGTCTATGCACAACGGAAGTTGCACTTTTTTTGCCTTGGCGGCACGGTTGGCCAAGGCGACGTGCTCCGGACAATCCACCATCAGCGTGAGGCGTTTGCCACGAGCGACTTCCTCTGCCACCGCGTCCAAATCCGTTGCATCGCAGGAAGGGTAGGCGATCAGGATGTCGTCGAAACCCTGGCGGCTCAAAAAAACGGCCTCGCGGGCATGGTAGGCCATCACGCCCTGGTAGCGCTCGTGGCTTTGCAGCACCCGTGCCAGCAAATTCCGGCAGCGGATAGACTTGGAAGCTACCCGAATGTACTTGTTCCCGGCGCGTTCCAGCACTTGCCGGACATTGTGATCAAAAAAATCCAGGTCTACAAAAGCCGCTGGTTTTGAAGCGTTGCGGAGCGCTTTCCGGTACTGGGTGTATAAATTTGAAGACATCAACATGGAACTTTTTAATTTTTTTTGGTGCTAATCACCAAAATGACCTATATTTGCGTTCTCGATTCCAAAAGGGGTCGAAATTTTCAAAAAAGGTCGGGTGGCCGAGTGGCTAGGCAGAGGTCTGCAAAACCTCGTACAGCGGTTCGAATCCGCTCTCGACCTCAGGTTAGAGCTCTTTTCTGCAATGCCAGGAAAGGGCTTTTTCTTTTTATTCCCGAAATTACTGCACTTTTCGCCCAAGATTTTTTGTATCATTGCTGGCACTCAGTTCCCACTTACAAACAGTTAACATGTTCAACCGGCGTGACTTCCTGAATAAAACCATCCTCGCTTCCTTCGCAGCGGGAATCGGACTTTCTTCCTGCGAATCCAAACCTAAGCAAGATGCGGCAAAAAACAATGCCCCCACCACAAATCAATCAACCGGAGAAAAGCCGGAAGCGACGGTCATCGCTACCTGGAAACACCCCAACGCCACACAAAAAGCTTTAGAAGTCATTCAAAATCAAGGCCGTGCGCTGGACGGAATCGAAGCCGGCGTCAGGATAGTAGAAGCGGATCCGCTTGATCAATCGGTGGGTTACGGCGGTTTGCCGGACCGCGACGGCATCGTTACGCTCGACGCTTGCGTAATGGACGAAAAAGGCAATGCCGGTTGCGTGACGTTTCTTCAACATATCATGCACCCGGTGTCCGTTGCGCGGAAAGTCATGGAAGAAACGCCCCATGTAATGTTGAGCGGAGAGGGCGCTCTGCAGTTTGCCTTGTCCAAAGGCTTTGAAAAAGAGAACCTGCTCACAGAAGCTGCTGAAAAAAGGTGGCAGGAATGGTTGAAAGAAGGCACGTATAAACCCGTCGGCGGCCACGAACAACACGATACCATCGGCATGTTGGCGATAGACGGCAACGGCAACCTTTCCGGCGCTTGCAGTACCAGCGGAATGGCTTTCAAAATGCACGGCAGGGTTGGCGATTCCCCAATCATCGGCGCCGGCCTGTATGTGGACAACGAGGTCGGGGCAGCTACCGCCACCGGTTTAGGCGAATTTGTGATGAAAACCCTCGGCGCTTTCCTGATCGTGGAATTCATGCGCCAGGGCAAATCGCCGGAAGCGGCCTGCCGGGAAGCCGCCCTGCGCATTGCGGAAAAATACGGCAAAACGAACGAAGAGATGCAAGTGGGCTATATTGCCCTGAATAAAAAAGGGGAATACGGCACCTGTTCGTTGCTGCCGGGCTTCAATTACAGCATCTCCCGCAAAGACTCGCACCAGGTACTGGATTCAACATCTCTTGCTGAGAGCGCTGGTTGATTTTTCGGTTCGTGTTTTTGAATTTGTAGAGCGACGCTGATAGATTGGCCGTGTTGTACCGCTGAACTCCGATTCCGCGGACTCGGCCAATCGGAGATTCTGCTCTTTTTTAAAAGTCGTGAGTTCGGGCATTTACTATTTGAAAAATGAGGGCTTTATGATCTTTATTCGCATCACTTTGCGCACTTTTCGAAAAAAAATTCTTTACCGCAAAGCCAGCCCCGTAAATCGGGGGAACGCAAAGATTTATCGCAAAGGACGCTAAGGAGGGCGTCCTGCATTGCGCACTTTGCGGCTCCCTTTGCGGGAAAAAATTAAACGCTGAAGTTGCTGCCTGATAAAATGTATTTAAAAATCAAGGCAGGATAAATTCCGTCTTCACCAACTCCACAATCTCCGCCTCTTCCGGCAAAAACAACAATAACCGCCGATCCGTGAGCAATAATATTTGTGCTTCGATTTTGCCGTAGCCGCCGGGTTGCATGATGTCAATACTCATTGTTGACGGCGAAAAAACGTAGCGCCGCACTTCCGGAAAATGAATGGCGTGGGTAAAGTCCTCTTTGTTGTAAAGCGCCAGGGTGCTGTCGGCAAAAAACACGGCAAAATAAGGCATCGCAATCGCTTTTGCTACCCGCCTGACCTCGGCGATGCTATCGCGTTCTTCCCATCGCTCAAAGCGGCGCGGGGGGCGTTCGCCCGTCGTTTCGTCATAGCCATACCAGATGGCGGCCCGCTGACTGCCCACATGCGCATACACTGCTTGCGCCTGAGGCAATGCCGCCTGTTTTTTGTCCACCTGTACGCCTTGTTCTGAATAGCGGATGACTTCCCAGCGGCCGATTAATTGGGCGGGGGTGGTCTGGGCAGCAGTGGTTAAGGGCAGGAAAAGGATTGCGAAAGAAATGAAGTAATCACTCATAAATTGATGTTTTTTGAACCGGAGAATATCGAACAAGGAACCCCGAACGCTGAAATCTACACGTCTGCTCTGACTTCGACATTGGATATTCCTTGTTCTGCTGTTCAATTCAAAAAAACGCTCATTTTTCTCTGTTTTGAGCCGTTTGAATACTTTTTACAAATATTGAAATGAGTTCATTGCATTCCTTGAGAACAGGATCAGTATCCTTTTGAGGAACCAAAGGCTTGCGAGAAATGATTTTAAGGCAAATCATCGTCTCTCGCAATTCTTTGAGGCAAATTTTCATTTTATGAACAAAGTCATTTCGGGACTCAGCAGCCTGAGCTTCTCCATAGTTTAGTGCGGGGAACTTCCAGAACGGATTAACTGCCTGCCAAACTGCCTGCCAATATATGTCTTTGGCAGCTTTTCTGCTACTTGTAATGCTAAAATAGCAAAATCTACAAGTCTGCCTTCAAGATCAAATTTCTTGTTCATATACAGTTGATTTAATTAAAGATTCTTAATTTTTAACATTCCCGGCCGTAAGAAACAGCCTGCCTCGCAGATATGGTGGTAAGTAGTTGATTTGATGCTTTAGGCCAAACAACTTACCCATATTTCATCACACTTAAAATCTCTCCACCATGAAAAATCTTCAAAGCATTCGCCAGGCTGTATCCAAAGGAGCCATCTTCCTGTTATTGGCTGTCTTCCTGCTTCCTGCCTCCTGTGCCAAAGAGGAAGCACTTATAGAAGAAGAACCGGACAACGATGTAGATTACAACAACCTCGCTGCTTACTTCTCCGGAATGGAGCACACTTTGTTTGTTTTACCCGAACACGTAGAATCTGTTTTGAACACTTTGGGCGCCGACGTTACGAGCACCGAAACACTGCTGATGGTTTACCCCAACTACAAGGACGAATGGGTTCCCACGACTTTTAAAATAACCACTGTAAATGCGCAGGAATCGCTGATCGAAATCGCCATCAATACAAGGCAGGCTACGGAGGAAATATTGGCCTTTGATGCGACGGCGACTTCAAAACCTATGGACAGCCAGACGTACTTCAACAGCACCTGTGTTTCGGTACCGGAAAAGTATGGAACCTGCCATGTCATCGGCAATCAGTCGTCCATCACCTATAAATACCCAAGAAGAAAGTGTAAATCAGAAGGAACAGGCAATTGCATAGAATTTCTTTCGCTTGGCTGGTCCCAAACCCGTACTTACCAAAACAGGAATTGCAGCGGCAATTTTACTGTTGTGGAAACGAATGAATGGGTTTGCAGATGACGTTCGGCCTGCCTTCCGGATATCGCCGGGGAATCATTTTTACCCAACCACTTGAGCTTGTTTGGGATTCCCGGACAAGCTCTTACTAAAACCTGAAACAAAAGTCATGAAAAATCAAATTAATAAAATAGCCGCAGCATTGATGATCGGCTTTTTTGGGAGTTTTTTACCAAATACAGGTACGGCTCAGTACTTAGCATTCCAGAAAAAGGTGGAAAATGCGCCTTATATTCATTGCGCTCCTGCGGGCCAGGGGTATGTCTTAACTTCGGCCATCGGCGGTATTGCCCGGACAGACGAAGACCTCAGCATCTTATGGCGGCGCACCTACGGCAGTGCGGCATCAGGCACGCAAATGTTTCCGATAGCAACACACTATTTACCAAGCTCCGACAAACTTTTACTGGTCGGTTACGGGCGGTTGGCGGCACAGGCAAAGTTTGCCCCGGCAATGATCGAAACCGATGCATCAGGCGTACCCGTGTCTTCAAGGTTGTATGCACCTGCCGGTTTACCTTTGGCATCCGAAACCTACCTGCATATTGGTACACCAACGACTGACGGCGGGTTTCTGGCAGCCGGACAAATCACAAATGCACCCGCAGGCGGGCCGGAGTGGTATTTATTGAAACTTTCTGCCACGGGAACCGTGCAATGGTCGCGTGGTTTCCATTCGACAGGGCAGGAGCGCCTCACCGATGTGCGCCAATTGCCTAACGGAAGCTATATCGTAGCCTTCACGGTTGACGATGAAGTGGCGCTGGCACAACTGAATGCCGCCGGCCAAAGCGAGTGGGGCCGACGGTATGCAACAGGTCAACTGCCCCTGCATTCCGCATCTGTTGCCTACGATCAGGTAGCAGGCGGGTTTGTGGTCGTTTGTGCAGATGCGAACGGTGCCAGAAGCCTGTTGTTTAGAACAAACGCCATCGGCGATATTTTGTGGAGCCGGGAATATACGTTGCCAACCCCATCGGCCTGCCGGTTCCAGACCGTTCAGGCTCTCTCTGATGGCTTTTTGATCGGCGGTACCTTTATCGGTTCTCCGGTTGGTCTTCCGCAAACACGGCATACTTTTATGTTAAAAACTGACTTTTCCGGCGACCAGTTGTGGAATAACCTTTACACGGTGGCGGGAAGCAACGAGGTCGCTTCGATGTTCCCGGCAACGGGGGTAGGCATGATTTTCAGCGGCGCCGTTACAGGCAACACCAATCAGGGGTTACTGGCGCGAATGACCCCCGACGGAAACACCGGATTATGCCCCGGCGCGACGCTTTTTTTTCAACAGAATGCAGGCAATGTTGCCAATGGAAACCCCATACACCCCAGTCCGCTAATGCCCGTTGCCGTTTCATTCAATGCGCCTGTTTTGTTCAATTTGCCTTCCCAGGCCTTATCGGCTCCGGCGGAAACGGTCTACTGCGATGTGCTGGTTGCCGGGCGGGAAGCCATTCGCGAAGTCTTCAATATACAGGTCTTCCCCAACCCCGCGACCACCCGCGCGACCTTAATGCTTGAAGCGCCTGATTCCGGAGAAGGGGTTTTGCAATTATTTGACCTTTCGGGGAGACTATTGTACAGCAGCAACATAGAGCAGATGGAAAGCACCCAACCCATAGACGTTGACCTCACCCCATATTTGCCGGGAAGCTACCTGCTCCGGGCGGTAATCGGGGAAAGGATTTATGTAAGCAGGTTGGTAAAGCATTGATGAAAGCAACTTTTTAATACGGATCCACATCCACATTCACCCGAACCCCGGAGAGCCCTGTTTCGGATTGGATATGGTGTGTGGCGTCGGCGATCAAATGTTTGGCGCGTTGAATGAGGGCGCTGTCCCGTTCTAATTTGAGCAGCACATCGAGGAGGTAAAAACTGCGCACCCGTGCTACCGACGGCACTGCTGGCCCCAGCACCCGTGCGCCAAGTTCGGCTTTCAGGAATTTAGCGAAGAGTTCGCCGCCTTCATTCACCACTTCCGGCTTTTTGTGCTTGAGGGTGATGCGGATGAGCCGGGAGAACGGCGGGTATCGAAACTCATGGCGCTCCCGGATTTCCCGCGCGAAAAAAGTGGCAAAATCATTGTCTAAGACCTCGCGCAGAACCGGGTGCGCCGTATTGAACGTTTGGATGAGCACTTTGCCGCGCTTGTGTTTGCGACCGGCGCGTCCGCTCACCTGCACCATCAGTTGAAAAGCGCGTTCACTCGCCCGGAAGTCGGGGAACTGCAACAATTGGTCGGCGCTGAGTACGCCCACGATGCCGACATTTTCAAAATCGAGGCCCTTGGTCACCATTTGCGTACCCACAAGGATTTCCGTGCGTTTCTCCTCAAAGTCATTGATGATGCGGGAATGCGCATTTTTGCTGCGCACGGTGTCCAAATCCATGCGCGCGATTTTGGCGTGGGGCAGGTAAATGCTCAGTTCGTCTTCGATTTTTTCGGTGCCGAAGCCGATCAAAATCAGCTTTCGGTTGCCGCAGTCGGGGCACGAATTGGGCATCATAGACTGGTAGCCGCAGTAGTGGCATTTGAGGTTTCGGGTCGCTTTGTGGTAGGTGAGGCTGACGTCGCAGTTGGTGCATTGGGCACTCCAGCCACACGAAGCGCAGCGGTAGGTAGGTGCATAGCCGCGCCTGTTTTGGAACAGAATGGCTTGTTCACCGCGTTCTAATGCCGCTTTCAGTTCATCAATTAAAGCCGTCGTGAAATGCGATTGCAATTTGCGCTCTTTCAATTCTTTTTTGGCATCAGCCACCACCATTTCCGGCATTTCCAATCCGCCAAAGCGCTCCTTCATTTCCACTAAAGCATATTTCCCGGATTGCGCATTGTAATACGATTCGATGGACGGCGTGGCGGTGCCCAGCAGGGTTTTGGCGCCGTGCAGGCCGGCTAAAAAAATGGCGGTATCGCGGCCATTGTAGCGTGGGTTGGGGTCTTGCTGTTTGTAGGAAGGGTCGTGCTCTTCGTCCACCACGATAAGTCCCAATTGCTTAAACGGTAGAAAAAGCGCCGAGCGCGCCCCGAGAATGACCGGTTTGCCATCCAGCACGCTGTTCCACATTTCCACGCGCTCGTTGTTGTTGAGGCGGGAATGGTACACCGCAATATCATCTCCAAAAACCTTCTGAAGGCGGTCAATAATCTGCGTCGTCAGGGCGATTTCGGGCAATAAATACAGCACCTGTTCGCCCCGTTCGATGGCTTCCCGGATGAGTTCGACGTAAATCCGAGTTTTGCCGCTGCCCGTGACGCCGTGCAGCAAGGTCACCTGTTTTTGGGCAAACCCATCGCGAATGCCCCGCAGGGCTTCTACTTGTTGGTCAGACAATTCGTCGGCTTCCAGCAACTGGTCTTCGTAGCCGCTCAGCCGGCTGACTTCGCGTTCATAAACCTCAAAAATGCCTTTTTGAACCAGCCCATTGATGATGGTAGCATCCACCTTAGCTAAGGTATAAAGCTCCTGCCTGCGCACAAACTCCTGTTTTTTAGAAAGCTGGATATAGCCCATCAGCGCTTCGGCCTGCCGCAGGGCCCGATTGAGCTGGTCGAAAGCTTCGCCGATGCGTTCGGGGTGCGAAGCGTAAGGTTCCTGCAAGCGCAGGCAAGCGATGGTTTTGGGGGTGTAGCGCTCTTTCAGGTCTTCTTTGAGGTAGACCACTTTTTTATCCAGCAACTTGCGAATGATGGGGTAAACCGTTTTTTGGTTCAGGATTTTGCGCACGTCTTCGATGCTGATTTCCTGCTGGATGTTGAGCGCTTCCGCAATCAGGTATTCTTTATCGCTCAGGCCGCTGATGTCGTTTTCGTATAGTGGGCTCAAGGTCAGCCGCGTTTCGCCCGACAGTTTCAAGTGAGCCGGCAGCGCCGCGTGCATCACTTCGCCCGGCGTACAGCAATAATATTCGGCTAACCATTGCCACAACCTGATCTGAACCGGGTGAACGATGGGCTGCTCGTCAATAACCGAAAGGATGGGCTTGGGCAACCGCTCACCGGGGTGTTCCGCCAGTACTTCGATGACTAATGCCGTGTGCAGTTTTCCCTGTCCGCCAACGCCGCCTTTGCCGAAAGGCACTTCCACACGAATTCCGACTTGCACCTGGGCGATCAATTCCTCCGGCACGCTGTACGTATAAGGCTTGGGCAACGCCAACGGCAGTATGACCGACACGTAAGCACCGGCGGTGGTGGTGGGATGGAAAAATTCGGTTTGCAAGATTTGTTATTGGGTTAAAACAATTTGTAGCGGCAAGTTAATACATTTTTTTGGTGAATTGGATGTTAAAGTGATTGCTAAAGTCTGTTTTTTTGTATAAATTTGTTCTAAAACTTAGATGATGAGTACAGAAATTATTAAACTCGAACTGATGAATTGGATCGGCGATTTGTCCGATAAAAAGCTGCTTGACCAACTGTACAGGTTTAAAAAGCAAGCAGAATCGCCTCTGCCTCATACACGTCAACCTGGCTGGGGTAAAGATTTTTTTATATATGTAGCGCCTGATTTCGACGACACTCCTGAGGGTTTTGAAGAATATACGCCTGACAACATATGAAGTATCTGATAGACACACATATCCTGATTTGGCATGGTGAAAACAACACATCTTTAACACCCAGAGTACTTACTATATTAAATGATCCGTCTAATGAAATTTTGGTCAGTCATGCCTCTCTCTGGGAAATGGCCATCAAAGTCAGCCTTGGCAAACTAAAATTAGGTTTTCCAATTAGCCAGTTAGAGTATGTACTCCAGCAAAATAATTTTGGCCTCCTCGCTTTTGACTTCAGACATTACGAATCACTATCCAACTTACCATTTCATCACAGTGACCCATTTGACCGCATGATTATTGCGCAAGCTTATTGTGATAAGCTTCAAATTATTACAAAAGACGATAAATTTAATTCTTACCCAGTCCAACTGATTTGGAAATGAATCTTGAGTTGTAAATTATACCCACCCAATGCGCAAAACCTTCCACGCAAAACTCCTCCTTTTCGGAGAATATTCCGTCATTAAAAACTCCAAAGCCCTCGCCGTTCCTCATGCGCGTTATTTTGGCGCCTGGGATTGGGCGGGGAAATCGGAGGCTGCGGCTTTGCAACAAGACCTGCCCCGCTTTGCCGCGTGGTTAGCACAACAGCCTTTAGAAACCGATTTCCAACGCTTTCAGCAAGACCTGGCGCAGGGGCTTTTTTTCAACTCCAATATCCCCACGGGGTATGGATTGGGCAGTTCGGGCGCGTTGGTGGCGGCCGTATACGAGCGCTATGCCCGGAAGCCGATCGCACCGGATGAGGCGTTGCGCTTGCCGGAACTCAAGGCTGAACTGGCCTTATTGGAAGGTTTTTTTCATGCGTCCAGTTCGGGCATTGATCCGTTTATCAGCTATGTAGACCAGCCTGTTGTATTATCCGGTCAGGGCGACATCAGCGTATTGCCCGGCGTGCAATGGCCGGAAGCGTTTCGGTTTTTCCTCATCAATACCGGAAAAGCGCGCCAAACCGGCCCGTTGGTGCAGTCGTTTTTAAAGAAGTGCGCGTTGGAAAGCTACCTGCACGAAGTAGAAACAACCCTGAAACCTGCTGTGGACGAGGCGATTCAGGCTTTTTTAGAGGGCAACGAAGAGCGCCTGTTTGCCACTACCGACCGCATCAGCCGATTTCAGTTGGCGTATTTCCGGGAGATGATTCCCGACGAATTTGTACCGCTATGGGAGCGCAGTCTGGAGGGCGATGTCGTTCGCCTGAAGCTCTGCGGGGCGGGCGGCGGTGGGTTTTTGCTGGGGCTTTGTCGCCGGGATGCTGATCCGGGGTTGTGGGGAGCGTGGCCGTGGGAGTGGGTCGGGTGAATTATCTTTCAAAAAATACCCATCCCAAAACAAGACTCCCCATTTACTGTTTACCAATCAACACGTTGCACTCATTTTTTTTATCACTGAAATCTAAAAAGCTTTCTTCCTATATTTGCGCCCATGAAAAATTTTAGGAATTTCTGCATCATAGCCCATATTGATCACGGCAAGAGCACGCTGGCAGATCGTCTGCTGGAGTATACCAATACGATTTCTGCGCGCGACATGCAGGCGCAGGCCTTAGACGACATGGATCTGGAGCGCGAGCGGGGCATCACCATCAAGAGCCACGCTATTCAAATGTACTACAAGCATACGGATGGCGAAACCTATACGTTCAACCTGATTGACACCCCCGGCCACGTAGACTTTTCCTACGAAGTGTCCCGATCCATTGCTGCCTGCGAAGGCGCATTGCTGCTCGTAGACGCTACCCAGGGCATTCAGGCGCAAACCATTTCCAACCTCTACATGGCCATTGGCCAGGATTTGGAGATCATCCCGGTGCTGAACAAAATTGACATGGACAGTGCCATGATCGAAGAAGTATCGGACCAGATCATCGAACTCATTGGCTGCAAACCGGAAGAAATCGTCCTGGCGAGCGGAAAAACGGGGGTTGGCCTGCAAGACATCATGAACGCCATCGTGGAGCGCGTGCCGCCGCCCAAAGGCGACCCGGCAGCGCCCCTGCAGGCCCTGATCTTCGACTCGGTGTTCAACCCTTTCCGGGGCATCATTGCCTACTTCCGTGTTTTGAACGGCACCCTGCGCAAAGGCGATAAAGTCCGCTTTGTCAATACCGGCAGCAATTATGACGCGAATGAAATCGGCATTTTGCAGATGGATCTCGTGCCCAAGCAGGAATTATCCGCCGGAAACGTAGGCTACATCATTACCGGCGTAAAAGTGTCCAAAGAGATCAAAGTGGGCGATACCATTACCACGCTGGCGAACCCATGCGCGGAAGCCATCCACGGGTTCGAGGACGTGAAGCCGATGGTATTTGCCGGAATTTTTCCATTGGACAACGATGATTTTGAAGACCTCCGCGACAGCATGGAGAAGCTGCAACTGAATGATGCAGCCCTTGTGTTCGAACCGGAAACTTCGATGGCCCTGGGGTTTGGATTCCGCTGCGGCTTTTTGGGCATGTTGCACTTAGACATCATCCAGGAGCGGTTGTCGCGCGAGTTTAACCAGGATGTGATTACCACGGTGCCGAACGTTTCCTATTTTGCCCGCACCAAAAAAGGCGAGTTGCTCAGCATCCGCACGCCAAACGACCTGCCCGACCCGACGGTCACCGACTATGTGGAGGAACCGTACATCAGCGCGCAAATTATCACCAAACCGGAATACATCGGCGCCATCATGGAGCTTTGCCGCGACAAGCGGGGCATCCTGACCAAACAGCACTACCTGACGCCGGAGCGCGTGGAAATGACTTTTGAAATGCCGCTGGCTGAAATCGTGTTCGATTTTTACGACCGCCTCAAGTCCATTTCCCGGGGGTATGCCTCCTTCGATTACCAGCCGTTGGATTACCGCCAGGCTGATTTGACCAAGTTGGACATCAAACTCAACGGCGAAAACGTGGACGCCCTTTCGGCACTCGTTCACCGCACCAAAGCCGAAGCGTTTGGCCGGAAAATTTGCGAACGCCTCAAGGATTTATTGCCCCGCCAACAGTTCGTCATCGCTATCCAGGCAGCTATCGGCGGCAAAGTTGTGGCGCGCGAAACCATTTCCGCCATGCGTAAGGACGTAACCGCCAAGTGCTACGGTGGCGATATTTCGCGCAAGCGCAAACTGCTGGAAAAACAGAAAGAAGGCAAAAAGCGGATGCGTCAGATCGGCGCTGTGGAAGTGCCGCAGAAGGCGTTTCTGGAGGTGTTGAAGTTGAAGAACTGACCGAATATTGAAGTTGGCAGGCTGCAGTTGGCAGTTGGCAGGCTTGTTTCGTGATGTAATCTGTTGATTAAAAATCGATTGAGCTTCCTACACTAAACTTGAAAGGTGCCGATAATTTTATCAGAAGTACACACAAAACTGCCAACTGCGTGACTGCCAACTGCCAACTGATCTATCAGAATGCTCGATTTGAAAATGGAACAATATCCGAAGTAGGCTCAAAACTGCCAACTGCCTGCCTACCTGGCAACTGCCAACTGATCCAAGATGCACGAACAAGACATTCACAGTTTCGCAAAACTCATCCAGGTTTCCAAAAACGAAGCGTTTCCCCATATTTATGATGTGGAATTAGCCGGAATAGGGCGCCTTGAAGGCTTCGATTCGGTGGAATGCCATGTAGTTGCCTATCCATACAGCCGCCAGGTAGAGGCGCGGCACATTGCTTTTCGACCTTTTGAGGAATACGTAGAGGACATTGCCGGACAGCAGCGTTCTTCCTATGCGCGCATCGGTGAGCCGTTCCGCAACGTTTTCGGCATCTTGCTCGGCAGCGCCATTTTGCTCATTTTTGCCTGTTTCAAACCCGAAGAACTTTTTTCGGTCGAGTCCATCATCTCTGTGTTTGGTGCGTATACCATTGGCAAGGAAATCTGGGGGGATTTGGAAAACTGGCTCATCAAAATCACGGACAACCGAAAGTTGCGATTTCAACCCCGCTACTACCTTTATAAATTAGAGCGCCATACCACCGTGACGCGCTACACCCGCTTAGCGCGGCGGCAGCGTTATGGCATGGCGATGATTTTGCCCGATAAAATGGATTTCATCCAGCAGAGCAATTCCCAAACGATCCGCATGTATTTCAATCAGGACGACTACGCCGGGATCGCTGAAAATAAAGTACATATCCTTTCCATCCATATAGAACCGGAATCCTTAACCGCTTTTGAGGAAAACGGCTACCTGTTGGGGTTCAAAATCAGCCTCAATCGCCGGAAAGGTCCTGCGGTGCAATCGGTGGAGTTGTTTCAATCCTTCGATGGCGCTTCCCGTGGCTGCCTCGATTTGCAGGAAATCTGGAAGCCGGAAGCCGTACTTTGCCGCCGGACTACCAGTGTCGGCCGGTTCAAATGGTATCAGGCGCAGTTTGTATTGCCGGAGATGCACTTGATTGAACGTTCATCCTAAATAGTGCCTGTCCATTTAGTCCCGTAGCTTAATGTCGTCAACTTAGCGGCTGATAACCACGAAGTGGTTGAAGGTGAATAGCCCCCGATGCAATCGGGGGTAGGTCGCATAAACGAATTGTAACGCCCAACCCCGAATGGGGTTGAATGTCAATACGCTACACCCCATTTCCAATATTCAACCCCATTCGGGGTTGGTTCGCCTCACTGCTTCCACTTTTCCCCCGATTGCATCGGGGGCTATTCAAATTTGACCCTTGCAGGGTCGTCCACATCGTTAAGTTGACGATGCCCCTCTCTTGCCACTTCACAGCTATCGGACTATAAAGGCAGACACTAAATTGCCACAATTTCGATGCCTGGAATGTTTTGCTCAAACCAATTCAGCGGCGCCGGATTTTTATCGCCGGTTTTGGTGTCGCATTTAAAAAACAGGTAGTATAATTGGCGGTGTTCGCCGATGCGATCTAAGAGTCCTTTCAGGCGCAATCCTGCGGCCTCGTGATCCTGATGCAGGTGTTTAAGGCGCCAGCAGTGGTAGGCTTCGTCGTGTAGTTCGATGGTATCGAGTACGGCTTCATCCGTTGTGAAGCGCTCCATAAACCTGCGGGCTAGGGGGGCGTGGTGTTTCGACCAGTCGCGCGGCGTGCTTTTATCTTCAATATATTTAAAGGTATCGTGTGCAAAGGCGATGATGCGCAGGCGTTTGCGCATGAGCCGGTCAATGTTCAGGCGGTCAATATTGTCCAATACTTCCCGAATATGTTTGTAAACCTCTCCTTCCGGGTGTCCATAACGGGGTACGCCCCACAACAGTCCTTGCAAAAACTCGGGATCCTGTAACAGCTGCCTTTCCAAATCTGTTTCGGGACGCAATTGCGCCTCTACATCAATCCACTCGGCAACGGGTTGCTTCATAAACTTATATCCTGTTAATTTCCTGTTAAAGCAAAAAATATACGTAACAATGGCCCTTTGACATTGGTTATATGCGCCTGTAATGTATTGGAAGAACAGGGGCGGTACTAAAGTCGTTCGCTGCAAAATTTCCAAAAAACAGGCATGTTGCAAAGCAGAATTCTGCGTAAATTAGCAGGGTTAAAATTTTCAAACAACTTTTTAATCAAATAAAAAGAAACGAAAACATGAAGCGCTTAATTTCCTTCGTATTAGCCGGCGCCTTTGGGGGTCTCATTGCGTTGGGCGGCGCATGGCTGCTCAGCCCGAACAAACAGCGCATTGCCTCGGAAACAGCCGCTCCGGCACGTGCCATCAACTTTTCTCCAAGCAATGTTCCTTTTGATTTTACGGCTGCGGCTAATGTATCCATGCCCGTGGTGGTGCACATCGCGGCATCGGGCAAACAAACAGCTCAGACCAATGAAGGCTACAACCCATTAAAATTCTTTTTTGGGGATGACATGTTGAACCAGCCGATGGAAGGCACCGGCTCCGGCGTAATTTACAGCAACGACGGCTATATCATTACCAACAACCACGTCGTAGAATTTGCCGACAAAGTGCGTGTCACCCTTTACGACAACCGCGAATTTGAGGCGAAGGTGATCGCAAAAGATAAAAAAACCGACCTGGCAGTCGTGAAAATTGAAGCTACAGATTTGCCTGTGCTGAAATTAGCCGATTCCGATGCTGCCAAAGTAGGCGAGTGGGTGTTGGCTGTTGGTAACCCCTTCGATCTAACATCTACCGTAACTGCCGGCATCATCAGCGCCAAAGGCCGCAGCCTGCGCCTGATTGAAGGCCGCGACGCCATCGAATCTTTTATCCAAACTGACGCAGCCGTGAACCCCGGCAACAGCGGCGGCGCCCTCATTGACGCACAGGGCCGCTTGTTGGGCATCAACACCGCCATTGCCACGCGCACCGGCGCTTTTCAGGGCTACTCGTTTGCCATTCCGATCAACTTGGCCAAGCGCATTGTGGACGATATGATCAAATACGGAAGCTACCAGCGCGCTTTTCTTGGGGTTAATATTTACGAACTCGGCGACGAAGAAGCCCGCGAAATGGGGCTGAAGGTGAGCCAGGGCGTCGTCATCGAAACGCTGGTAGACGGCGGTTCCGCACAATACGCCGGCCTGCAACCCAAAGATGTGATCGTGAAAGTGGATGGCCGCGACATCAAAAATGTTCCGGAATTAACCGAAATCGTAGGCCGTGCAAAAGTGGGCGACGTGCTCAACGTAACCATCAACCGAAAAGGCGAAGTCATGGATGTGGCCGTGCGGATGAAAGCGGGGTAATGAATACCATAGCATCCCATTAGAATGAATAACCCAATCGGGCTGTATCTGGGAATAGATGCAGCCCGATTGTTGTTTTGACACAATATGTTAACGCGCAATAGATAAAATAGGACTTCGTTTTGGGTTTGTATTTTATCACTAAAAACCGTTAAATATGAAAAACACTCAAAAGGTGTACCGAAGACTTATTCAAGCCTCTTCGATGCTGCTTCTCGCCTTCCTTCTGTTTCAAAATTGTATGAAAGACTCGTTTGACCCGCCCTCACAGCAACTAATTGGGGGGGGGCAAAGGCTATTGACACCACGGACGAAAAAAAATTTGATGCTTACCTGAATACAGCAGCCCACGGATTGTTAGAATTGTCAAAAAGTGCTCGTTTCCGAAGTTATGTTTATGATGAAGCCATTAAGCAATTTGACGGAGATGATAACGTGTTGCTTTTAAGTCTCGAAACTATACTTGATGCTAATGGCGGGAATATGGTTAACTCTTTTCAAGCTTCCATCAATCAGTATTATGGCAATATGCCTGAAGTACCAAACCCATTATTAGGGCTATACCATTCCTTAGATATTTACACAGATACGGCTAAGATCGGAAAAGCTATTCGAGGGTTCCCTTACTTTGAAGAGATTGCCTACATTCAGATTTTATTGCCCTTCATTGAGACTGTTGACTTTAAGGAACAACCAGTCATAGCCATTGGCTTGGATGACGTCAGTACGGCTATTGGTTTTTCTCCTTTAGCTACTGGAGGATTTGAGGTTATAATGGTTGATGAGGTTATTGCTAAGTCAAGACCCGTTTGGGTCGTGAACGTAAATGAAGTGGTTGACCGACCGGGAATACTGGCAGAGATGATGGACAAATCGGAGGAAAAGTTTAGTCCCGAGGGACTGTGTCCGGGTACAAAATCGGCTAGGATGGAAAAATTTTTCATTCAAAAGATGAATGAAACGTGGCTGCAGGGTAGAGCGGATGTGAATGTGATTGCAGCGCACGTCAATAATAGTTGTGTAATAACGAATACCAAAGATTTTACACAACTAAGAAAAGTTAAAAGTAACCAGCTTTGTCAGTGGCTAACACCTGAAGGATCTGACCTTTTAGCATACTGCGATCCTACAAATCCGTCTTATGCGCTTTCTACTACAGAACGCATTGGGTTGGTTTTGTATGAAAAAGATAAAAGGAAAAAACATCAGAGGGAATCGACTATCCCAGGATGTAGTAGTGACATTAAACTTCGGTGGCGCTCAAAGAACACTGAATACGGTATATTAGATGGTACTCCTTTGGGGCCTATTACCTACAACCAAATCACAAATGAGTTTAGCGATGCCCAGTTTGTCTTTTTCCTTGACTGGCGTCCTGGTGTTACGCCTGGTAGTAATACCTGCATAACTGGCAATCCTCAAGGCGCTCTGGAAATATGGGGCTATAAAAATTTCTAAAATCAATCACCTTTCGGCTACTTCATCAAGAAGATGGAGTAGCCGAAATAATTGTCCCAGTGCCATGAAAAATACTTTATTTTTTAAATTAACACCGTTATTATTGCTCCCATATATTTGCTCTGCACAAAATCTGTGGATGGGACTTTCTCATGGGCTATCGTTGAATCTTACCGATGTAAATGATTTTGACGCGCTTGCATTCAATCCTTCTCATGTAAGTTTAAATAATCAGTACCATTTTAATATTGGCTACCAATTCGGACGGAGTCCTCTATTCATAGAAACAGGTTTTGGAAAAAGTAATTATGCCATTGCTTTTAGCATCAAGGATGGCGACCCCGTGGTCTATGGTTTTGAGAAACCTATGCGCGTCAAGAATAATTTTTTTGCCCTGGAAATTCCCATAAAGATTGGCTATCGTCTAAATATTTCAAGTGACACAAAGTTTTTTGGTTCCTTAGGAGCAGTGGCGATGTGGAGTATCAGCCCCAGTGTAGAACATGTAGATGGCAGCCTATCGAGAAACAATGATGGCATATTGTATCGTTTTGACTATCAATTACAATCTACTTCAGAGTCCTGGAACAGCACCCGATTGGAATTTGGCTTTGGCGCATCGCATCGCATCGGTCACCGCATCTCAGTTGGTGTTGAAGCTATACTTGGCATGGGGCTTCATCCTATCGTATCACAAGTATTCAGCTACAAAGTGTTTAAAGATGACGCCTTATTTGCAGATATACCTTATCACGCCCAGCTTATCCACAGGAGCGACCAGGTTTTATTAAAAACTTCCCTCAATTATCACTTTGGGAAGCTTGTAGAAGAAAAAGGGAAACGCAGGAAGAAATAACTGGTGTGCGCTGCCTTTTATTTCTCCAAAAACTCCCGCACCGCAGTAAAAGAAACGGCCTTGTCGCTGAAATAATCAACGGCTTTGGCAAAGACGTCCTGCTCAGCGCCAAGGTGGTTCAGGATATTCATCAGGTGCATTTTCATGTGGCCTTTCTGGATGCCGGTGGTGATGAGCGACCGCAACGCCGCAAAGTTTTGGGCTAAACCGGCAGCGGCAATTACGCACATCAATTCAGGCGCGCCGGGATTGCCGAGCAATTCCAGCGAACGGCGGGCTAAGGGATGTAGTTTGGTTAAACCACCCACCGTACCCACGGCCAAAGGAATGTCTAACCAAAAGCGGAAGTACCCATTGTCGAGGCTGCAATCGCTCAGGCTGCGGTAGTGGCCATCGCGGGCAGCGTAGGTATGGCCGCAAGCCTCGATGGCCCGAAAGTCATTGCCGGTAGCCAGCACCACGGCGTCAATGCCATTGAAAATACCTTTATTATGGGTGGTTGCGCGGTAGGGATCAAGGTGGGCAATGCGCACCGCCTTATGGAATTTTTCGGCAAAAAGATGTGGGTCAATGCCTTCGCAATTCCCCATGGCTTCAATCGGACATTCTACCCAGGCGCGCACCAAACATTCCGGCGTATAATTGGACAGGATGGCCATGATGACGCTGAGGTTTTTTTCCGGCCCCGAAAAATCAGGGTGCGCCGAAACAAAGCGTTGCAACGTATCGGCAAAAGACTCTAATACAGAATTAATGAAATTGGCGCCCATCGAATCGCAGGTCTCGAACGTTACCATCAACTGGTAATATGCAGTTTCGAGATGGGTCATATCTATCAGGCGGATGTCGCGGATGCCCCCGCCGCGTTTTTCCATATTCGCGGTAAGCGGCGTCGCTTCTTCCAGTAGCTGCAAACGCAGTTCTTCGAAGACATGGTACAGCTTGCGGACATCGCCGGACCAGTTGAAATGCACTTGTCCTAATTTTTTTGTATCCAATACTTCAGCGTGGAATCCACCGCGTTCCATCCAAAATTTGGCGGCACTTGATGCTGCTGCTACAACCGAACTCTCCTCAATTACCATCGGCACAGCATAGGCTTTTCCGTTAATAACAAAGTTTGGGGCAATCCCGTAAGGCAAGTGGTAATTACTTAGGGTATTTTCACTCAGGCCGTCCAATACTTTTTGAGTAGCTTCATCCGGATGCGAAAAGCCAGCCCAGTCCCTGATGACTTGTTCGGGATCATTAAAAAAATGTTGAGCGGCCCAATTCGCTTTTTCCGACTTGGAAAGCTTAGAGAAACCGGTTATTGTTTTTTTGTGCATGTTATGCTGTCTGTTAAAAGTTTGCAGTCAACAGTTTTCAGTTGGCAGTTTTGCGCCTGCTCCTGATATTGTTGCGTATTCCCCTGCCAACTGCCCACTGAATCCTGCTAACTCTTCTTATTTATTTTATCCTCAAAAACGCATTCGCTACTTCCAACCCCCGAACCTGCGTCTCCACATACGCCTGCAAATCCGCATAATCTCCTCTGGCGTGCTTCAAAAAACCGGAAGCTTGTCCGTACACACTCGGCAAAACAAGCTTGTGGATCAGATAATAGCCATCCAGAAAATGGCGGATGCCGCCGGAGATGATGATTTGATTGCACTTTCGCTGTTCGCCTAAGGATTCGACGAGCTGATTAACGAGTTGTACCATTTCTTCGGCAGTATGGCCCACAAAAGCCAATTGGCTGTATGCTTCCTGGCTTAGCGGGCGGCTTCTGAGTAGTTCCAGCATTGCGAAATTGGTGCCGCCGCTTGCCGCAAAATCTACCGCCTCAATGGGCAATTGCAGCAGCGCTTTCAGGCTTTCGTAGCCCATACCCTGGCCTACTTCTTTGACAATGATGCGCATATCGCGCTTTTCTAAAAAGTCAGTAATGGTGTGCAAAGGTGCGCGCGTAAATCGGTCGCCTTCCGGCTGCAACCATTCCTGGAGGGGATTGACGTGGATGATGAGGCCATCTGCGCTAAGCTTATCCACCAGTTCATCTACCTTGTGGAGCGCATTTTTTTGGAGCAGTTGTTCCACCTGTGCGATACCAAGGTTGGCATAAAGCGGTAAATCATCGCCGATAACAGACCGCACATTAAAATCATCCAGATGATCGTCGTCGTACAACAGCGAACGGCAGGATCCCAGCCCCATACCCATACCAAACTCCCGGCAAGCCTGAGCCAGGTTGTGGTTGATGATGCGCGCCCATTCTGTGCCTCCGGTCATGCTCGATACCCACAACGGTGTGCGCAGTAATTTACCGAGAAAGGGTTGCTGGGGTAGGGAGCCCGGTTGGGGATGCGCAGCCAGCAGCGGTTCGTAGCTGAAGCGGCGATCCATTTCCTGTGCCGCTACCTGCGACTGCAAAGCCAGTTCAATATGGTCGCGCTTGCGTGAAGCTGCGGTAGGGTCATCCTGCTGTAGTTTATCCATGCGGTTCATTTCAAAAGCATTTGCAAAATTAGCGCTTTTACGCTCCGGGTTGCTTAAACTTGTCATATTTGGAAATTGAAAAGTCTAAACCGGAAAAGCCCGGAATGGTTCATGAGCCATTTAAAGGCTTTTGAAAACAGGTAAAATACATTGTTTTTTAATTTTTTGTTAGTGGCTTAAGGTATATAGAAAAATGATTTTCAATACAATAAACGAATCTTTAACGATCGGCGATTTTGCTTAGAAAGCTGACTTTAGTGTTAATTTGAATTTTGAACAACCAACCGACGCCTTATCTTTGGAAGTATTAATCCTCCAACTTCTTATATCCTCCGGGATAACCCCAAAAAGCAGTGTTTCTTTGAAACGAGCAGCCGTTTCTGTCATCCCAGAGACAAGGCAAACTTGAATGACTTTGAAATCAAGGTTAATTTTCTTAACATTGTGCGCTTTTTTAAGCGGTTTTGAGAAATTTTCTAAAATGCGATTGTATGGTACGTTCTTTACTACTATTCAGCTTTTTCTTGTTGTTTGTTGCGGGAGCGACGGCCCAAACCTCTTTGTCGGGGAAAGTAACCGACAAGGAGTCGAAGGAACCGTTGATTGCTGCGACGATAGCGCTTTACAAGAATGGCGTACTAATTACCGGGACGGACACCGATTTCGACGGTAATTTTAATTTGAGTAACATAGACCCAGGCACTTACGAGGTCGAGTTTAGTTACACCGGCTACCAGCCCCAGCGAATTGTTGATATAAAAGTGCTGGGCGGCAAGTCTAACAAAGTAGACGCCGAATTGGAAACCGGCGGCGGGATCGTCCTCGATGTGGTTGAAGTGAAAAGTTACCGGGTGCCACTTATCCAGCAGGATAATACCACTTCTGGTCAGACCATCACCAGCGACCAGATCAAAAACCTGCCTACCCGTAACATCAACGCACTTGCCGCGTTGACGGCTGGTCTTTCTTCCGCCGATGAAGGCAGTGCAGTGACCGTTCGCGGTTCGCGCCCGGATGCAACCAACTATTATGTGGATGGTATCCGAATTCAGGGCAACCTGATTCCGGAATCAGAAATTGATCAGTTGCAAGTCATCACCGGTGGTGTGGAAGCTCAGTACGGCGACGTGACAGGGGGGATTATTTCCATCACCACAAAAGGCCCTGCCAGTAAATTTTCAGGCGGGGTAGAAGCAGAAACTTCAAGTTTCCTCGATGCATTTAACCAAAACTTAGTCGGGATTAACCTCAGCGGGCCTATCATTAAAAATAAAGATGGGCGTTCTATCCTCGGTTTTCGAGTTGCAGGCCGGATGACCTACAACGAAGAAGACAACCCGGCTGCTGCCCCGATTTATCGTGCGAAAGAATCGAAAATTGCCGAATTGGAGGCCAATCCGATCATTTCGATTGGTTCAGACAATTTCGTAGCGGCCGACTTCCTCAAGCAACCAGATGTGGAAGCTATGGATGCACGGATGTTTGAAGAGGTAACCCGTTACGACCTCACCGGCAAATTAGACGCACGCATCAGCAATGCGGTGGACGTAAGCTTTACCGGTGCCTATGTGACCACCAAAGACCGCTTTACACCGGGCGGCTGGGGTTTGTTGAATAACCACAACAATCCTTATGGTTACAACAATACGTATCGCGGGAATATCCGCTTGCGTCACCGGTTGAGCGGCGCTTCCTCTACGGCAGCAGATGGGCAGACCCGCCAGACATCAGTCATCCAGAATGCTTCCTATACCCTGCAAGCCGGGTATGAAAAAACGACTTACGAAGATTACGATATCCGGCACCAGGATCGTCTGTTTGATTATGGTCATGTAGGGGTATTTGATATTCGCTGGGTGCCTACGATTTCGTCGGAATTCAATGAGGAAACGCAGCAGCTTGATTTGCGGCATACCGACTACCGGCCAATTCTCAGAACGTATACAAACGGCACCGAAAACCCGGTGTTGGCCAACTACAACAATGCGATGGGGGTTGATTTTTCGGAAGCACTGAACGGCTTCATCGGGGAATACATCCTATCGGGAACCGACGATGATAATTCCATCCTTGCCCGCGAAGTATTTAATGCTCCAAACGGCGCGATTTCCAGTGTATTCACCGGATCATGGGGTTTTCACACCAATGTGGGTGCGGTTTACAATCGGGTCACCAAGACGGATAACGATATTTATTCTTTTAACGCAAACGCTTCATTCGACCTGGTGCCGGGTGGTTCTGAAAAAGGACGCCACAGCATTCAGTTTGGTATTTGGTATGAAGAGCGCGCCAACCGGGCACATAGCGTTTTCCCTCGCGGGTTGTGGGATGCCGCCCGTTTGCGTGCAAACGACCACATCCGGGGCATCGCAGAAGGAGCCGACTCCATTGGCGTCGTCACGACCGAATTTGGTGACGTAGCACTGCTCCAGCAAACCGTTTCTACGAACCCGGACGACCTTTTTTACAAGCGCATTCGCGAAGCACTCAACCTTCCGTTGGATGCCTATGTGAATGTGGACGGGCTCGATCCAAGCCAACTGAGCTTGGACATGTTTTCTGCTAAAGAATTGAATGACCGGGGACTTGTTTCTTACTACGGGTATGATTACCTCGGCAATCCTTTCGATGGAACTTTCGACGACTTTTTTACGGCAACTGATGCTGAAGGCGTTCGTACCTTCCCGGTTGCACCAAACCGCCCGATTTACACGGCGGGCTACATCCAGGATAAGTTTACCTTCAAAGACATCATTTTCCGCCTCGGTTTGCGGGTAGACCGTTACGATGCCAATACCCGGGTACTGAAAGACCCGTATTCGCTATATGAAATGATGGGCGCAGGCCAATACCACACGAATTTTGGCGGCGAACGTCCGGGTAACATCGGCGATGATTATAAGGTGTACCTGAACGACGAAACGGTTTCGTCCGGAGTTGCCGCTTACCGCGATGGCGATCAGTGGTATCTTCCCAACGGAGCGCCTTCCAACAACCCGGCGCTGATTTTCCCGAGCGGTCTGGTATTCCCGAAATACCAGGATGAAAGAGCGCAATCCATCTCCAATTATATTAAGGATCGCAATTTCGATACCAATGTATCCTTCGAGGATTATGAAGTGCAGTTGAGTGTCATGCCGCGTTTAGCATTCTCCTTCCCGATTTCTAACGTCGCTAACTTCTTTGCACACTACGACATCCTCGTTCAGCGTCCGCCGAGCAATACCATCGCTACGGCAAGGGATTATTTCTATTTCGTGGATGACAACAGCGTCAAGAATAACCCGAACCTGAAGCCTGAGCGTACGATTGACTACGAAGTCGGTTTCCAACAGAAGCTTTCGGAGTCTTCAGCGCTCAAAATTGCTGCGTACTACAAAGAGCTTCGCGACATGATCCAGTCTCGTACCTTCTTCCCGGTACCGATCGTAACTCAATACACAACTTACGACAACCAGGATTTTGGCACGGTTAAAGGATTTTCGTTCCAATACGACCTGAGAAGAACGGGCAACTTATCCCTGCAGGCCAACTATACCCTGCAATTTGCAGACGGTACGGGTTCGGATGCAAACTCTCAGCGCAACCTGAGCAGCCGCGGTAACCTGCGTACGCTGTTCCCGCTTAACTTTGACGAGCGCCACCGCTTTGTGGCCAGCCTCGACTACCGCTATGATGGTGGCGTGCGCTACCGCGGACCGGAGTTGTTTGGAATCAAAATATTAGAAAATGTAGGACTTAACCTCCAGGCTACGGCGGTGACCGGGCGTCCGTATACGGCACGTTTAGTCCCCGAAATTTTGGGCGGCTCCGGTACGGTAGGCGCGCTTAATGGCGCAAGAAAGCCGCTGAATTTCAATCTTAGTCTGCGGGTTGACAAAACCATTACGGTTGCCAAAGGTTTAGATATAAACGTTTACCTGCGCGTTTCCAACGTGCTGAATCGCAAAAACGTGTTGAATGTCTATTCCTTTACGGGTTCTGCGGAAGACGACGGTTACTTAGCTTCTGATAGAGGGCTTGATCAGTTAACAAGCATTGAAGGCTCGCGTCGTGAAGTAGAAGCTTTCCTCGCTTCCTACTCATGGGTCATTTTGAATCCGGATAACTTCAGTTTGCCCAGAAGGTTGTTCTTCGGCGCCAGCTTTAATTTCTAGATTTATCTAAGCTATGCGCGCTGTTCTCAGAGCGCATAGCTTTTCATAAATAGTTTTAAATCATGAAAAGAATGCATACGATTAGAAAATGGCTGTTGGGGTTAGCCGGCCTTGCGATTTTTGCAGTGGCCGCTCAGGCGCATATCAACCCGAACCTCAAGAAACAGCCCCGCCCAAACAACAGTTCGGGCATCAACTTCAGGGAAAACTGCGCCGTAGCCGTTAACCGGATAGACCAGGCCATCAACAACGTTCGGGCACGCCTTACCACCGGCGGCGACGTTTGGTGGGATGGAACAAACGGCATTTACGTGGTACCCAAAGTGCCGGCAGGCGTGCCTCCTGTATCTTCAATTTTTGCCGGCGCAGTATGGCTCGGCGGACTTGATGACGGCGGTAACCTGAAGTTAGCGGCACAAACCTACGGCCGCCCGGATAATTTCGACTTCTGGCCTGGCCCGTTGCACCCGGAAACTGGTGAAACGTCTCAGGATATTTGCAGCAAATGGGATAAATTCTTTGTGGTAACCGGCGCTGAAATTGACCAGCACTTAGCCAATTATAACAAAGCGAAATTGGCTGGCGTCCCTTACGACCCCGCACTGATTCCGCGTGGCGTAAAAGGCTGGCCTGCTTTGGGCAATCAATACTTCTTCGAC
>Ga0209573_1000238_pt1 | contig 136611 bp, 130 predicted proteins | sample TNRBio252014_DNA_FD_185870 | JGI IMG/M metagenome (GOLD analysis project Ga0209573, IMG submission 185870) | Wastewater treatment Type I Accumulibacter community from EBPR Bioreactor in Madison, WI, USA - TNR Reactor_6/25/2014_ DNA (SPAdes)... | ecosystem: Engineered > Bioreactor > EBPR >...
CACTGGGGTATCTTTTATCAGGCATCATTTCAATTTTCCACTCATCTTTATTCGAAGTCTCTCTTTATAGGTTTGTACTACTATTTTAGTATAAAAATATCAATGAGTTAGTTTTGGGATAGGCTCTGAAACAATCTGCTCCTGGAAGGGGCTGGGCTTCAGACCAAGCCATTCATCCGCCTTAATTGGCGGATGCGGATTGAAACCTGCGCGGGTTGCCGTTGGCGGATGCGGTACGGGTGCCATTCATCCGCCTTAATTGGCGGATGCGGATTGAAACGATCATTGATTGGGACGCTTATGCCCGCAATGTCCCATTCATCCGCCTTAATTGGCGGATGCGGATTGAAACAAACTGCTTGGCAGCTTCCGCCTGGCCTTTGGCGTCCATTCATCCGCCTTAATTGGCGGATGCGGATTGAAACAGTTTGCGCTGCGTGGCGTTAGCGAATTGGGGCAACCATTCATCCGCCTTAATTGGCGGATGCGGATTGAAACTTGAGCAGGCTTGGAAAAACCGCTAGTGGTCACCATTCATCCGCCTTAATTGGCGGATGCGGATTGAAACAGGTGGCATTTAACGATGGTGTAACGGATGCCTTCATTCATCCGCCTTAATTGGCGGATGCGGATTGAAACCATGCGCAGGGCCTGGGTCATGCCCGCATTGGCCCATTCATCCGCCTTAATTGGCGGATGCGGATTGAAACAGCGACCAATCGCCCGATGGCGCAAAGGTCACGTCATTCATCCGCCTTAATTGGCGGATGCGGATTGAAACTCAAGCCCGACTTTGACTTCAAGGGTTGGCTCGGCATTCATCCGCCTTAATTGGCGGATGCGGATTGAAACATCTCCGTCCTCGTAATAATCAACATCGGCTCTACATTCATCCGCCTTAATTGGCGGATGCGGATTGAAACAGATGGCGGATAGTACGCTGGCGTTTGGGAGTAGTCATTCATCCGCCTTAATTGGCGGATGCGGATTGAAACTGTGCGTGTCTCGCGGGCCGCAGCGGCCTCTTGCCATTCATCCGCCTTAATTGGCGGATGCGGATTGAAACACATTCGTCCCCCAACCTGCGGTTTGCCGGTCGGCCATTCATCCGCCTTAATTGGCGGATGCGGATTGAAACGGCCCCAGGCTGGCATCGCTCCCTGCGGCGCTCGCCATTCATCCGCCTTAATTGGCGGATGCGGATTGAAACAATAAAAGATACCAATGGGAACTACTTAGGTTTGCCATTCATCCGCCTTAATTGGCGGATGCGGATTGAAACATTCAAGATGGGATCGAGTTGATCACTAGGGAGCATTCATCCGCCTTAATTAGCGGATGCGGATTGAAACCGAATGCGGCACTTACATCCCCAGCCGTTAGGAGCCATTCATCCGCCTTAATTGGCGGATGCGGATTGAAACTCTAGCGAGAGAGAAAATGCCTCGATCTCCGTTCCATTCATCCGCCTTAATTGGCGGATGCGGATTGAAATACGTCTCAAGGTCATAAAAAATCCGACTCAAGCCGCTAATAAACTATCCAAGGGCCAACGCGCCATCACCTCAATCGAGGCATCATCTCGCTGGCCTGCCATCAACCGCTGACAGCCTGCATAGGCGATCATGGCACCGTTATCGGTACAGAACTCCAGGCGCGGATAATACACATGTCCACCTAGCTCGGTAGTTAATTGCCACAGTCGTTCCCGCAATCGCCGATTAGCGCCCACGCCGCCAGCCACCACCAGGCGCTTTAAGCCGGTCGCTTGCAAAGCGCGTCGGCATTTAATGGCCAACGTATCCACCACAGCTTCTTCAAACGCGCGCGCCACATCGGCTCGGTTTGTGTGGCTACACTCCAACGCTCGCCACGTATTGATGGCGGCTGTTTTCAAGCCGCTGAAACTAAAATCGCAACCGGGCCGGTCGGTCATGGGTCGTGGAAATTTAAAGCGTTGAGGATCACCCTGCTCCGCCAGTTTGGCCAAAGCAGGACCGCCCGGATACGGCAAGCCCAACAGCTTGGCCGTCTTGTCGAACGCTTCCCCGGCGGCATCGTCTACGGATTCGCCCAAAATTCGGTAGTGACCGATGCCCTGCACATCAACCAATAGGCTGTGGCCGCCAGATACCAGCAGCGCTACAAAAGGAAACTTGGGTGGGTTTGGCTCCAGCATTGGTGCCAATAAATGACCTTCCATGTGGTGAACGCCGATAACCGGGACTTGCCACGCCCAGGCCAGACCTCGCCCGATAGCCGCTCCGACCAGCAACGCCCCAATCAAGCCGGGGCCTCGGGTATAAGCCACGCCCTCAATTTGGCCCGGAACAAGCCCTGCCTGCCGACATACCTCACGTAGCAGCGGCAACGTCTTGCGAACATGATCACGTGAGGCCAATTCCGGCACGACCCCACCATATTCCGCATGGAGCGCGACTTGACTATGGAGCGCATGCGCCAGGAGACCACGCTCGCTATCGTAGAGCGCTACCCCCGTTTCATCGCACGAGGTTTCGAGACCTAAAATCAGCATGACCCCTCTCATCTTTGCATTTGGCAATACGCCCGATTACAATTCGCCGTTTACCGATAATTTGATACCGAAACCACTAACTGATCAAACATGAATGAGGTGATGTTTTAAATGCCTTCCGTGAAAGTCAAAGAGAATGAGCCGTTTGACGTGGCCCTGCGCCGCTTTAAGCGTTCGTGCGAGAAAGCCGGAGTTCTGTCTGAAGTCCGTCGGCGCGAGTTTTACGAAAAGCCGACCCAGGAACGCAAACGCAAGCGTGCCGCCGCCGTCAAGCGCCATCTGAAAAAGCTTTCCAGAGAAGTGTCGCGCCGTACCCGGATGTACTGACCTAATATTAGCAAAACCCGCTTTTCAACTCTCCTGTTCCGAGCCAACCTCATGTCCCTCAAAGACCAGATTAATGAAGACATGAAAACCGCCATGCGCGCCAAGGATAAGGAACGTCTTGGCGCCATCCGCCTCATCCTGGCTGCTCTCAAACAACGCGAAGTGGATGAACGCATTGAGCTGAACGACAGCCAAGTGATTGGCGTACTGGAGAAAATGATCAAGCAACGCCGCGAATCTCTCGCGCAGTATCAAAACGCCGGACGGGATGATCTGGCGGCGCGAGAGAGTTTCGAGATTGATCTCATCCAAACCTATATGCCGAACTCACTGAGCGACGCCGAGATCGAAAGCCTAATCGCTGACGCTATCGCAGCCACCGGTGCCCAGTCACTACGCGACATGGGTAAAGTAATGGCGCTGATCAAGGACCAGGCGCAGGGTCGGGCCGATATGGCGGCGGTCAGTGCCCGCGTGAAAGCGCGTTTTGGCAACTGATTTGCTTGCCTCTCTCACCCTTGCCGCAGATATTCACGTCTTCTTTGTGGTTTTTGACCGCTTCGACCGCTGACGATTGGGGATTTCTCCGCTAGTCTTTGGCTATGGCTGGCCGGATACCTCAGGAATTCCTCGATCAATTGCTTGGGCGGGTGGATATTGTCGAAATTGTCCACAGCCGAGTTCCGTTGCGGCGCGCGGGTCGCGAATTTGTAGCCTGTTGTCCGTTTCATGCCGAGAAAACACCCTCATTCTCGGTGAGTCCGCAAAAGCAGTTCTATCACTGTTTCGGCTGCGGCTCTCACGGCAACGCTATTGGCTTTTTAATGGCTTACGAGCGCTTGGAATTTCTGGATGCTGTCGAGGAATTAGCGCATGTAGCCGGACTTGAGCTGCCTCAGACCGCCGTTAACGATAGTACGCCGGTTCTACAGACCAAGCGATTGCTTGACTGGATCGCCCAGGCCGATCAGTTTTTTCGCCAACAATTACGTGAGCATCCGCTCCGGCAACGGGCTGTGGATTATTTGCGTCAGCGCGGCGTAACCGGCCAGATCGCCCATTATTTTGGCATCGGCTATGCGCCCCCTGGCTGGGAAAATCTTGGCAAAGCGCTAAGCGGGGTCGGTGCGAACATGTCCGATCTGCTCGCTGCTGGCTTGGTGAGCACTGATGAACAAGGCCGGGGGCGGGATCGCTTCCGCGACCGTATTATCTTTCCAATCCGCGACCGTAGAGGCCGAACGATTGGCTTTGGCGGCCGGACACTCGATGGAGAAACCATCCCGAAGTATCTCAATTCGCCTGAAACCTCCCTCTTTCACAAGGGAACGGAACTGTATGGGCTTTACGAGGCGCGGACTCAAAATCGGCAATTGCCACGACTTTTAGTCGTCGAAGGTTATATGGATGTAATCGCTTTGGCCCAGCACGAGATCACCTATGCTGTCGCCACGCTGGGCACGGCCACCACTGCCGAGCATATTGACCGCCTATTTCGCACGGCTGACGATCTAGTGTTTTGTTTCGATGGCGACCGGGCCGGGCGTGCTGCTGCATGGCGAGCGCTAACGGTAGCCCTACCCTTTTTGCGCGATGGTCGCCAAGCCGGTTTTTTATTTCTCCCGGAGGGCGAAGATCCGGATAGCCTGATTCGGGCTGAAGGGCAAGCCGCATTCGAGCAGCGCATCCAGCACAACACCCCGTTGGCGGACTATTTATTTGCTGAGCTGCGCAGCCAGGGCGATCCCAACACGTTGGCCGGTCGCGCCCGTTTGGCGGAACTAGCTCGGCCCTTGCTCGAAAAGTTACCGGAAGGGCACTTTCGCGACCTTATGCAGGAACGGCTGCGCAAAGAAGCCCAATTGCTAAACACCCGGCTTCGGCCCCCGACGCCGACACGGCCGCTGGCGGAAGATCATAGCCTGCGTTTAGCCCATACGCCGGTGCGCCGATTGATCGCTCTGCTGCTGTATCGCCCGATTTTGGCGCAACAAACCACCAGCGAAGATTTAGTCTTGCCAGATGATAACCGACCGGGGATGCAGTTAGTCGCCAACTTGCTTTGCGCATTACACTCCAATCCGAATCTCACCGCCGCCGCTTTGCTAGAGCGCCATCGCGATACGCCGGAAGGGGCGATTTTAGAGCGGCTGGCTGCTTGGCAACCGCAGATTCCAGACGAAGAATACCAATTTGAACAGGAATTCAGCGACATCGTTGCCACTCTAAAGCGGCGTGACGACCTGCCCGACCAGTTACCTGACCTGCTGATGGGGCGCGGAACAGCGCGAGCGTTCAGCGCCCAGGAGCGCGAAGAGATTTTGCGGAACTTGCTAAAAGCGAAAAGGTCTAATTGAACCAAATTTTATTAAATAAAAAATATTGTGATATCATCGAAGGTTTGGATTTTTATTTACCTTTCTAATACGTGAACAGGTCATGAGCGAGCAGCAACAATCGCAATTAAAGAAGTTGATTGCCCGTGGCAAGGAAAAGGGTTTCCTGACCTATGCCGAGGTGAATGACCATTTGCCTGATGATATCGTCGATCCTGAGCAGATCGAAGATATTATCTCAATGATCAATGACATGGGTATCGAAGTCCACGAATTCGTGCCCGATACCGAAACCCTGCTGCTCAATGAAAATCCGGTCAGCGCCGATGATGATGTGGTTGCCGAGGAAGCGGCAGCGGCTCTGGCAGCGGTCGATAGCGAATTTGGCCGCACCACCGATCCGGTACGCATGTATATGCGCGAGATGGGTACAGTTGAGTTGCTGACTCGCGAAGGTGAGATCCAAATCGCCAAGCGGATCGAAGAAGGGATGACCCAGGTTCTCTCGGCCTTGGCCAGCTATCCCCTCACTTCTGCTGCCCTGCTGAGGACTTATGATTCCATTAGCGAGAACGGCACCCGGCTTGCCGATGTCATCAGCGGCTTTAAAGATGTCGAGGAAACCGCCCCCCCTTTGCCGGATGTTGATTTATTGCTGGCCGTCGATGACCCGGACGCGGTAGTCGTTGAAGATGAAGTTGTCGTAGCCGATGATGACGATGAAGAGAGCGCACAGGCTGTTGTTGAAAGTGGTCCTGATCCCGAAGAAACAGCTCGCCGTTTTGCCGACTTACGGGCTTTGTGTACTGAAACATTAGAGACCATTGATACACACGGACTACAAGACCCTCATTCCCAGGAGCTGCGCCAGCAACTTAGCGAGCGATTTCTCCAGTTCAAATTGGTGCCAAAAACTCTTGACCTGCTGATTGCCAATCTGCATGAAGTCGCTGAGCGCGTTCGCGCCCAGGAAAAGGAAATCATGGCGATTTGCGTCAATAAAGCGCAGATGCCGCGTAAAACTTTCATCACGTCCTTCCCGCAGAGCGAAACACGTCTAGAGTGGGTGGATGAGCAGATTGGCGCTGGCAAGAAACATTCGGCTTTATTAGCCGATTACCGCAACGAGGTTCTACAGGCGCAGCAACAATTGCAAGTCATTGAGGCGGAAGCACGCCTATCGATCCACGAGATTAAAGATATCAATCGCCATATGTCGATTGGTGAAGCCAAAGCGCGCCGCGCCAAGAAAGAGATGGTGGAAGCCAACTTGCGTTTGGTGATTTCTATCGCTAAGAAGTACACCAATCGAGGCCTGCAGTTTCTCGACCTAATTCAGGAGGGTAACATCGGCTTGATGAAGGCTGTCGATAAGTTTGAATATCGGCGCGGCTACAAATTCTCAACTTATGCCACTTGGTGGATCAGGCAAGCGATCACCCGGTCTATCGCCGATCAAGCTCGGACCATTCGCATCCCGGTGCATATGATCGAAACGATCAATAAGCTGAATCGGATTTCGCGACAGATGTTGCAGGAAATGGGTCGCGAACCGACGCCGGACGAACTGGCCAAACGAATGGAAATGCCGGAAGATAAGGTTCGCAAGGTCTTAAAGATCGCCAAAGAGCCGATTTCCATGGAGACGCCTATCGGTGATGATGAGGACTCTCATCTGGGCGATTTTATTGAAGATCTCAGCGTGTTATCGCCGGTTGAGGCAGCCACTGTCGAAGGTTTGCGAGAAGCCACCCGCGAGGTCTTGTCAACACTGACCCCGCGCGAGGCTAAAGTGCTGCGAATGCGTTTTGGCATTGATATGTCGACCGATCATACTCTGGAAGAGGTCGGTAAGCAGTTCGATGTCACCCGCGAGCGCATCCGACAGATTGAAGCCAAGGCGTTGCGTAAACTCCGACATCCGAATCGTTCCGAGCAACTGCGCAGCTTTCTGGATTTGGAATAAGCCATCGTCTTGCTATGCTGATGCAGCGCCCCCACAGAACGGCCTGGCAGGAATCTAATCAGACGCTAATATCCTTAATCTAACCGGGCCCTTAGCTCAATGGTCAGAGCAGGGGACTCATAATCCCTTGGTTGTAGGTTCGAATCCTACAGGGCCCACCAATAAACTGCTGGTAATTCAAAGGCTTGGCAATTAACCCAAGCCTGTATTACTCTTCAGGTGTCAACAAAATGTCAACGCTGGCTAAAGGATTTAGCCGAATGGCTTCCTGTAGATGGTCCGGGGCCAAATGTGCGTAACGCATAGTCATGGTTAGGCTTTGGTGTCCTAAGATGCGCTGTAGGACAAGGATATTTCCGCCGTTCGCTACAAAGTGACTAGCGAAGGTATGTCTAAGGACGTGGGTAAGCTGTCCGGCGGGTAGGACAATATCGAGTCTGCCGATAGTTCGGCGAAACTGCTCATAGCAGGGCTTAAAAAGCCGTCCACTGGCCTTCGTCTTAATTTCTTGGGCAAGATACCCGCTGATAGGTACAGAGCGATTTTGACCGCTCTTCGTGTCAATAAACGTGATTAAGCCATCGGTCACTTGCTCTGCTCGTAGCTGTTCTGCCTCGCTCCATCGTGCGCCGGTTGCCAGGCAAACTTTAGTAACCGCTTTGGCGTCGCCATCCAGACTGTTCAACAAATCCCTGATGTCGTTTGGCTTGAGGTAAATCAGCTCGGTCTGTCGCTCCTTGAACTGTCGAACTGCCTTAAGTGAATTTTCTCCTTTCCAGTGTCCTAACCGCTCCAGTTCGTTGAACATGCTGCGTAGGTAAGCGTGCTCTCGGTTCACGGTTGATTCTTTGATCCCGCTCTTAAGTCGCCTTGTTCGGTACTCGCTAAACTGTGCGGCGTTGAATTCGCTGGCCAGCGGGTCACCGATCTGCTTGGCGAGGTTCAACAAGATTTGATGTCGATGCTTGCTGTCTCGGAGTTGTTGGCCGTGGCTGTCAAGCCAGAGTTCGATCAGTTCCGATAGATGGCGGGTGTCTTTGCGTGGCGGTGTCCAGTCAGGGGCCTTCGTGACCTTCGCAATTAGCCAAGCTTCCCATCGTAACGCTTCGGCTTTGGTCTCCAGTGTTTTTCGGTAGCGCTTGCCACCGCGTCCGGCGGGCTGAATATCAACTAACCAGCCGGGCGGGGTTTTCTTAATCATTTCCTGATCCGGTTAAGGTTAAAAATATCTCGTCCGCTATGTACGTAAACGTAACCTTCTGTACTAGATGGATTTGCTTCTTTTATTACCATCTTAATCACAATCCAGGTTTTGGGAACGTCGATGCTTTGGTTAATGGGTAGTAGGAATTTGATATTTGAAGGCTCGAATACTTCTTGTTGATCAAGTGTCTTATCGAATTGATAAGTTAGGCTTTCACTTTTTACGCTCCATTGTCCTTGGTCAGAGTTGTATCCTAACCCTGCTGTCATGGCTACTAAGATTTTTTTCTCTTTAATGGTATTGGGTATTTTAAGCTTAGCTTTCTGAAGGTTGATTTCTATAAAGTCTTTGTAAATTCTGTACTCGGCTTGAAACGTTCCTTCTATAGCCCATCCTTTGTTTTCGGATGACATGTAAAAAGATACGGCTCGTTGGGACTCTATATCTTGTGGGGTTTGTGCGTGGCAATTCAAAAAAATCATAAGTGCGCTAATGAAGAAAGATAACAAGAAATGAAATTTCATGATTTTTACCCTTTCGGTTAGGCTTTTTTGGAGTTTTTTAAGTCTGGCGTCTCTATTTTTTCGTCTGGTTTCGCCGTCGCAAAGGCAACACTTTCTATTACCTTTTTGTCTTTATCACTGCTGTTTAGATAATTATCGATTAGCGCTTGTGCGCGTGGCTCTAATACCTCCCGAATTCTTTTTCCTGTAATGATGTAGTTTATATCGGCTCCTACCTTGGCTATTTCTGATAAGAAATCTCCTGTGGGGCTGGTTAAACCCTTTTCCCAATTAATTATTGTTCCTTTCTTGACTCCTCCTAGCTGCCCAAAATCTGGTTGGTTGTAACCAAGCCGTTTTCGCTCTTCGGCTAACCTGTGCCCGATGGTTTGCATTTTTGTACCAATATCCTTGACTGGTACAAAATTTTGTACCATAATAAAGTCATTATCCTTAATAGTGTATCACAGTGGCTAAGAGTGGCTTTATGAACCCATATCAGCTCGTCTCGTCCGTTATTTTGCCTCCTGTGCCTGTAATGGCTCCTGATCGTTTTGCCGAACTTGTCGGAGTACCTGTAGGTGTTGTGCAAGGCTGGATTGATAAGGGTTATGTTCCGACTAGCAAGATTGGGCGTTGGCGATTAATTAATATCGCAATTCTTACCCGCGAATCTCTGGAAGCTGACCGGTAATGCCTAAGAAATCACATCAGCGAATGCTTCTAAAGCAATTCTTTATCTGTCCGTCCTTGTCTGAAAAACTCCGTGATTATGCGGATTTCCATTGCATGTCAGTCTCTCAAGTTATTCGTGTTTCGATTGAAAACCTTATTCTGCAAAGTGAGTGGGCAAGGGATGCTGTTCAGATTGAGGTAAGCAAATGAAGCATTATACAAAATACGGTGACCTAATCATTGGTTGGGGGCAACATGAGTGGAGATCATGCCCGCATTGCGGTTTGAAAGTGATTTATGTATCTGATGACGACGCTAATAAATTATGTTGTAGCTGTCGTAATAATAAGTCTAGACGGGTAATGTGTAAGGAATTGAAAACGTCTCTTACCTCGGTTGATCTTTATTGGCATAACAAAATATTTGCCGCTGTTAGAGATTTTTATGTAAAGGAAATGGATGGAACTGTGGATTTGTGGAGAGAAAATTTAATCAAAAAAGAGGCTTTCTTTAATATCGTCTGGCGAACGGCGCTTAAATCAATTATCCCGTATATCGAGATTAACCGTTTCCCTCCGCCAGAACATCTCAGAAAAATCTACCTATTCCGAACTAGCACGGTAAGCCGGAACCGTGATCCGCTAGTTAAAACCGGCGCTATTGATAATTTGGAGTTAGTGAAATGAGCGCAAAACTTCCTGTGCAGTTATTCGGTGCTAGGCGTTGGGAAATGGCTGATGAAAAAACGGGCGAAATTAGAGAGGGTACTACTCTCTATGTCGATAATGAAGAAGATGAACAGCGCAAGCCTGACCCGAATCATTTAGGCGTAAAGATTATGAAAATGTCGGCCCCTATCGGTGTATTCCGAGAGCTTGCATTACGTAAAGCTGTGTTCCCGTTCGAGTGTGATCTGTTAGTTAATTTAAGACTAGGTGCAGAGGGTAAAGCAGTTACGCAGGTCGTTGGCATAGCATTTGACTAATTAGGTATTTTTAATGGCTATCTGCGCATCAGTTGATTCTGCTACTCGTGTGATCATGGCGACTGGTACGCCGGTGGGTGAGTGTGTTTCTCTCGTGCTGTTAGAGCCGCATGAATGGGTGACATACTCCGTCTGGTCCATTCCGCCAACATCAGAATTGTTCTCCTATTGGTGGGGTGGTTTCTCCTACCCTTTAATCTGTTTTTTAATAGCTTGGGGGGTCGGTCGATTGGTTCATTTTCCAAGGGTGTAGCAATGAAAGCTATGAGTCGTATGAAGTCTGTGAATTATGCGTTAGCGGTTATCGTTTCGATGTTTATGATTCCCGCTGCCAATGCGGTTGATTTCTCGTCTGTTACTGGCGCTTTTGACACTGCGGGCATTACGACCGGGGTGTTGGCAATCGGTGCGCTGATGATGGCCGTGGTGGCAGTCGTTTGGGGCGTTCGTAAACTTCTTGGCTTTGGCCGTTGACCGTTAAATTGCGGTTAGGCTAGAGAAAGGGATTCCGGCCGGGTCCCTTTTTTTTCGTGCAAGCGTAATGCTGATCAAATTGAGGTGCGGACAATGTTAATGGATTGCTTATTTTTTCTGTCGGGTGTTGTCTGTGCATGGGCTGTTATTCATGGATTAAGCCGGTAGTGATTTATGTATAAGTATATTGTTCTTGTCGTTGCCTTATTTATCCCTTCTCTGTCTTTTGCCGAGTTGGGTTTCTGGATAATGAGCGGAAACCCTACGCATTTCCCAACTGCCGATGCAGCTTGTCAGGTTTATCTCAGGGCTTGCAACGGCAGAATGGGTCCTGCATTAGTATCAGCAAGTTATGCTTATCCTAATTGTTCTGTTTCGGCTAGTCCGTGTGATCCGGGGCAGTTTTCTGGGGATATGATTCTGAATGGTCCTACGCTTATGTGTATTAATGGTGCGTTTAAAGTTAATAATACGTCTTGTCGATGCGTTGCTCCGAAGGGTGAATATGACGGTATCTGTCAATTGTGTCCTGCGGGTCAAGTCGTTAATTCTTCGACGGGTAAATGTCAGGAGCCTTGTCCTTTATCGGGTACTCATCAGTCATCTTTAGTGTCGGGTGCGCTTGAGCCTTTGGGTCCGTATTGTTCTGATGGTTGTGAGATTTTGGGTTCTTTGGTGGTGACTCCTGATCAAACACCTAACCGCTGGTATCACGAATTTTCTTATACTGGTCAAATGTGTGGCGGGCATGATATGCCTCCAACGGTTCCGTCGGTTCCTCCTGGGTGTCCTGCCGGTCAAGAAATATTTCAAGGTCAATGTGTCGCTAAATGCGGTACAAACGAAGAACGTGGGTCTAATGGGCAATGTTTGCCGAAATGTCCGGCTGGATATGGTTTGTTGAATGGTAAATGTATTCCTTCATTTTGCCCGGCAGGTCAGCATTTAGAAGGCGGCAAATGTGTCGATAATCCTGACAATCCTAATTGTGGTTCGGGCGAAGTGCAGGATGTGAATGGTCAGTGTGTTCCGGGTTGTCCAAAAGGCTCAGCGTTAGTTAATGGTGAGTGTAAAACGCCTAGTTGCCCATCGGGTCAGACGTATAGTGGTACATTACAGCGATGTGTCTCTGATGATAAGACTTGTAAGATAGGCGAGACTAAAGATGAGAATGGTAATTGTGTACCGCTGAATAATAATAATTGCCCTGAGGATAGTTACTGGCTCGGTGCTTGTAAGCGATGTGTTAAATCGGGCGAACCGATTCCGCAGTGTAATGCGCTGCAAAATGGTAGTGATGGTGATCTAGATGGAGATGGAACACCTAATAATAGTGATCCTGACATGGATGGAGATGGTACGCCGAATAATAGCGACTCTGATCGTGATGGTGATGGAATACCTAATAATCAAGACTCGTCGCCAGATGGGCCGGGGTCTACGAATAGCGGTCCGGGCACAAATGACATAGATGGTGATGGCATTCCCAATGATAAAGACAGCGATATAGACGGCGACGGGATACCGAATAGCAAAGATGGTACTCCCAATGGTACAGGCGATGGTGCAGGGGGTGACAAAGATAAGCCGGTTTGCGATCCAGCGGTTGAACAATGCGATCCTACGAAAGCCGGAACTCCGGCGGGTGGTCCCGGAATGATGTGGGAAAGTAAAGGCGTAAAGTTCTCGGAAGTCTGGGATAGCTTTGTTAAATCAGTTAGATCAGCGCCTATTTTTCAAGCGGGTGGTGCTTTCTTCTCTGTACATATTTCGTCTGGTCGGTGTCCGGTCTGGACGCTAAAAGCATCCCGTTTCTGGTCTGATATTACTATCGATTTTCAATGCTCTTCTGATTTCATTGATGCTTTCAAAATGTTATCTGTTGTTGTGCTTTTATCGGCGGCGTGGATTGCCTTTTATATCGCATTCCTTTAAGGGTGATTTATGGAATGGTTAACAAGCTTTACGCAATGGATAACAGATTTAGTCAAAGCGCTTTGGCAGGATTTTGTCAACTATCTTAATGATTTCTGGATTGGTATTGCATCGGCTTTTCTTTCAGCTTTTGCTGACCTAATTAATGCTATTCCCGTTCCGTCTTTTATGACGGAGTACAGTTTCGGGCGTATTTATAATGCGCTGCCGGGTGACTTGGGTTATTTTGTCTATTATTTAAATCTTGGTGAGGCGTTTGCTCTTATTGCTGCTGCGTTCGCATTTCGTATGACTCGTAAAGCTTTTACTCTATTCAGGTGGTGAGATATGCTGATCTTTCATGAAGGCTTGCCTCGTTCCGGTAAGAGTTATGAGGCTGTTGTAAAGCATGTCTTGCCAGCACTAAAAGCGGGTCGCTGTGTCTATGCGCGTATTGATGGGCTTGATAGGCCGGAGTGCCGCCAGAAGATAGCTGATCTTATTGAGGTACGAGTCAATGATTTAGATGACCTACTTTTTCACGTTTCCTCAGAAGATGTTCCTAACCTCTACAAGATAGCTACTAAAAAATCGTTTGTTGTTATTGACGAAATCGCTAGATATTGGGCTGCTAAAGGCAGGAGGTCGCTAGTTAGTGATGAAATGTCCGACTTTCTTAAAGAGCATGGGCATTTTGATATAGATATTTTAGCGATGGACCAGGATTTGCGAGACGTAGCGCCGTTGTGGCGTCGTCGTGTAGATCGTAAAGTTGTTTTTACAAAACTGGATATGTTAGGAGCAAAAAATAACTATAAATGGAAGATGTTTAAAGCGCTGGAAGGCGAAAAATTTGAATTAGTGGGTAAAGGTGCGGGTAAATACGATCCTAAGTATTTCGGAACCTATGCCAGTCATGTTAGCGATGATTTAGATGGTAAAGTTTACGAAGATGATAGAGCAGTTATCTGGAAACGTCCGGCGTTTAAATACGGAATGCCTCTAGCATTTATCATGATTGGCCTTTGCGCTTGGTTTATCGTGCGTCTCTTCGATCCTAATCATTCGGCGTTGGTTCCTAATAAAAATAAGCCTGTTCCTGCTGCTTCTCCTTTAGCTCAGCCTGTGCCTTCAACTGCGCCGGTTGTTCCGGCTGTTTATGTACCTCCTGCTCCGGCTCAGCAACCTAAAAAAACCGCTCCAGTTGATTATGTTAAGTCCTTCGTGGAGGCGGGAAATCGATTGCGTTTGGTGTCCGTCTTATCTTCCCCAGGGCGTGATCCTTATATAGTAATTGAATTCCGTGATGATGCATTGAGGGTCACGGAGCGACTAGATAACTATATGCTACAAAGCCTGGGGTGGTATATACAGGTTATTAGTCTGAAGCTCGTTAAAGTGAAAAAGCCGGGCGAAACTGACATGATTGCCACGTCTTGGCCTATTGAGTATGACGGGCGTCTCTCAATGGCACAAAATGATGATGTCAGGCGTCAAGGCGGCGGCTATAGGCGTATGGATCGGGATGATTCCAAAGCTGGGCAAGATGGAACTGATCAAAATGAGGTAGCGGAACCGCCAAAAACCTATCAGGTTTCCTCCGGTTTGCATAAGAACTTCAATGCTCAGCAATATGTGACTCTGGACAAATTGCAATGGGTAAAAGGCGTGGTTCGCTAACCTAAATCTCTTGACCTTTTTTTGCCTGCCCTTCGGAGCCACCTCGCGGGCGCGCTTTTGCTGCCTCCCGTCCCGCTGTCAAGGGGTTTGGCGAGCTTGCGAGACAAATCCCCTTGACAGCACTAGGGGCGGGGGGCAGCAAAATACGCGCTAGAGGTGACTCCGTGGGTGGGCAAAAAAAGAGAGCCTGCCCTTTGGTGGACTGAGCGGCTTTTTGTTTTTCGTTTCTTTCGGGTTTGGAGGTTGTATGGCTATTGATCATGATGATGCTGATGTAGGTTCTGATAAGCTGCGGCGTCGTACTATCCCTGTAAAGGTCTACTTGGCTGCGGCGTTATATGATCAATTGGATGATATTGCGCAGCGTCGTGGATTCCCGGTTTCTAGCTTGATGGCTTTGGTTGCGGGGGAGTACGTCGAAAAGGTCTCTTTTGATCTCCAGACTCGGCGCATTGTGGCTCTTGAGATTGCTCGCCGTGGGGCTGCTGGCGTTTCTGATCCGGCGTCCGAAAGACGGCCCTTGTAGCACGTCTGAGTTAATTTATATGGCGGGCACAGTAAAGTCTCATAAAACCACTATAAAGGGTCTTGCCGATGGCTTATAAACTATGGGACAGATACTCTCCAGAGTCCTTAGCTAGGGGTGTTCAGGATGCTAAGGGTCGCTTGTTCTTGTCATCCCTGGGTCAGCGTAATCTGAAGCATGTGGAGTTCTTGCATGAAGGTGTTGATACGATTCGGCAGCTTTATACAGGCATTCTTAAACCTCACGTGCTTGAGCATATCAAGCAAACCTATGAACTTGGCCCTTCTAACAAGCTTATTCATGTGCTTGGCCGTGACTGGTTGATCGGGTCTGGGGGGAGTTCCGGCTATCGCTATCGATTACAGGATGGTGATGATGGCGTTATCCTTTTTGTATGTTCCCGTTATGCTGTTGAATCTTCTGATAATTCTCATCTAAAAATCGAGTTATCACCTCATTATATCGACGCTAAAAGTTCTAAAACCATCCAGTCTGAAATTGACTTACTGGCTGCGCGTTTGTTGGATAACTCCAAGCCGTCGGGGTGTGCTATCCATATTTGTGTTGACTTACAGGGCTGGCAACCGCAAAAAGATTTTGCGGATCAATTAATTACTCGTTCTACTCGTCGGGTTGATCATCGTGGGATTTCTGATTTTAGTGTTGATATTGCTGGCGTGTCTGCGGTCTATGGCAATTCTCAATCCTTTCTGTTTGGTAGCGCTGGCGGTTTGCAATTTTCTTTATATCGCAAAGATTTACAGGCTAAAGCGGCCGACAAAATTCATTTTTGGGAATCGACTTGGGCGCGGCGGACGTGGGATGACTTCAAGCCGATCTATGATCCAGCCAAGCCGGTTTGGCGGTTTGAATTCCGTTTCCATCAAACAGTTATCAAAGAATTCTCAGAGTCTGTACAACAGCAGTTGTTGTCATTCTTTGATCTGGTTCCGCATTTAACCGGTCTATTTCGCTATGCGCTCGGCAATTTCCGGTTGAATGCGGTTTCTTCCTCAGCGTCTAAAAATGCCTCATTTTATCGAGGCGTTTATATAGACCCAATGTGGCAACTGCTCATGCAAAACATTGAAATCCTTGGACCTCATACCAACTTTTTCTATAAACGCAAACGAAGGAAGCCGGGTCAGTTTGGGCTTAGAAACTTAGGAAACGCCGTTGGTAATCTGACATCTCTTTATGCCGCTAAAGGCTTTGGTGTACGTCAATCGCTTAAATGCCTGAAAAATAGTGGTATATGGGAAGATCACCTGGCTTATTACCGCTCGAAGTATGATGATTTTCGTTGTGTCTCCGATGAAGTCATTGAACGATTTTTTGCTGGGGAATTGGATATCAAGCTGCGCGAGCGGGTTTTGAGAGGTGTTGCTGTTTAGGGGTTTTGCGCAAGGTTTAGCCGAACAAAATGAGCGATTTATGCGGTCGCTGAATTGTCAATAAATAGTCAACGCCATAGTTGAAATATGATGCTTTTCTGTGGTGCGTCACGCATCAAACGCATGAAAAACATCGCCTTAGTGGTTCAGAGTGGTTCAAGTGATGGGACTCATAATCCCTTGGTTGTAGGTTCGAATCCTACAGGGCCCACCAAAACATTGTCTCCATCGAAGCCTTGATAGATTAATCTATCAAGGCTTCTTCATTTATACTCAAGCCACGCGCATCTACTAAATATGAAATTTTGGCATGAGATGATTATTTTATTTATCAATTAGTTATTTAACCTTATCCTATATTACTGCCATTTTGGCATAAAAACAGACTTGACCAGAGCGCCGTAAAAATGGAAGTCGTTAGAAAAACAAATAATTAGAAATAAAAATAGGCGTGGCTCAGGTTTTGCTACTCATTATACTTACTTCCTAGCCTATTCTTCTTTTAGCTAATGGCCAGAGCCGTAAGGCAAACACCGAAGAACGCAAACATGATGCGAAAAGTAAAAATTATCTTAGGGTTAGCCATTGCAGGTTTAACATCCGCCAACGCCGTCCTTGCAGCTTCGGATAATCTGTTTATTGCCGGACTGAACCCTGATCGGCGACCCACCAATGCACCGGTCATTTCAGAAGTATTCAAAGACCAAGCTTGGTACACGAAAGCGCTATTCGGTGTTACCCAGCCTTACCCCCCTAGCCTTCGTTTCCTGGACGATCAAGGCAACTGGTCTACACCATTTAATCGACCTGGAATGACGGGCCGTTACAATATCCGTGGCTGGCACCACTGAAATAACTGGACTTTGTGGCTCTGACTCAGGCAAGTCTAAAAGTCCCAATCAGAAAATCGCGTCAGTTGCACGCAGAGAATCTACCATTGATTTGCTGGATGGTTATTTTTCCAAAAGCCATTCAAGCGTTATCGAAGGTCTGCTCTGCATTTGACATGTAACCAAAGCCATAACTGGAGGATTTTTGTGAAAAAAATCAATCGAATTTCGAAGTTATCCCTGTGCATCGGTGTACTTCTCGGATCTCTGGGTGCGGGTTCGCCTGCAATAGCTGATATGTCGGGAATGTCCGGCATGTCCGGCATGGGTGGTATGGGTGGCATGAGCGGCATGTCCGGCATGGGTGGCATGTCGGGGATGTCTGGCATGGGTGGTATGGGTGGCATGAGCGGTATGGGTGGCATGTCGGGTATGTCCGGCATGGGTGGCATGTCGGGTATGTCCGGCATGGGTGGCATGTCGGGTATGTCCGGCATGGGTGGAATGAGCGGCATGGGCGGTATGGGTGGCATGTCAGGTATGTCCGGCATGAGTGGAATGAGCGGCATGTCCGGCATGGGCGGTATGGGTGGCATGTCGGGGATGTCCGGCATGGGTGGAATGAGCGGCATGTCCGGCATGGGCGGTATGGGTGGCATGTCGGGTATGTCCGGTATGGGTGGCATGTCGGGAATGTCTGGGGTGATTGGTACCGGCTCGAATTGGGTATGCACAATGTGGGTCCAGCCGACCACTAGCCCAAGCTGGGTCTGTGCACAATGGACTTACCCCGCCTATTTGATTAGCGGCATGTCCGGTATGGGTGGAATGTCCGGCATGTCCGGGATGGGTGGTATGTCCGGCATGGGCGGTATGGGTGGCATGTCCGGTATGGGTGGTATGGGTGGAATGAGCGGCATGAGCGGTAATTGGGTTTGGATACCGGGTGGCATGTCCGGGATGGGTGGTATGGGTGGCATGTCCGGGATGGGTGGCATGTCCGGCATGGGTGGCATGTCCGGCATGGGTGGCATGTCCGGGATGGGTGGTATGTCCGGGATGGGTGGAAATTTCGGATTCTACTAATTAAACAATTAATATTTAGAGAGAATTTTCATGAAAAGCATCAAAGTATCGAAGGTATCTATGGCCGTTGGCCTATTATTGGGAACGCTAGCCGCTACCCCAAGCTTTGCTGCGGGCATGAGTGGTATGTCAGGAATGTCAGTAATGGGCGGTATGGGTGGCATGTCGGGAATGTCCGGAATGGGCGGTATGGGTGGCATGTCGGGAATGTCCGGAATGGGCGGTATGGGCGGTATGAGCGGCATGTCCGGAATGGGCGGTATGGGTGGCATGTCGGGGATGTCTGGCATGGGCGGTATGAGCGGCATGTCGGGAATGTCTGGTATGGGTGGAATGAGCGGTAGCAATTCCGGGTGGGCGTGTACGCAGTGGACTCAACCTATGTCCGGCATGGGCGGCATGGGCGGCATGTCGGGTATGGGTGGCATGGGCGGTATGTCTGGCATGGGCGGCCAAGGTGCAGTATGTGTGCAATGGACCTATAACCCAGTTGTTATGAGCGGCATGGGCGGCATGTCCGGTATGAGCGGTATGGGTGGCATGTCCGGAATGGGCGGTATGGGTGGCATGTCCGGTATGAGCGGTATGGGTGGCATGTCCGGAATGGGCGGTATGGGTGGCATGTCGGGGATGTCCGGCATGGGCGGTATGGGTGGCATGTCGGGGATGTCCGGCATGGGCGGTATGGGTGGCATGTCGGGTATGTCCGGCATGGGTGGTATGGGCGGCATGTCGGGTATGTCCGGTATGAGTGGGATGCAGGGGATGCAGGGGATGCAGGGGCAGGAAGATAAAAAACCAGAAGGCAAGAAGGAGAAGTAAGCAAAACAGCGGCGTTAAAGATGTCTTAACCGCCGCAATTTATTGAGTGAGTGAGGGACTAGGGATGGCAACCTCCTCACTTGTAGCCCATACCTTTTTATCTTTTAAATCAAGATTGCCAAGTGAGGTCAGGTTTATGTGGAGGTTGCAGCCGAAGTCCCTAAGGGGATGGGCGGGCCTGCTCATGGCGTTAACGCTGATTTCGATCAACACCGCACGAGCCGAGAATCCCGACTATCAGAAAGCCCAATGGAATCCCATCCATTTTCAACCACAAATAGCTAACGCCACGAACGAACAATGCCTGAGTTGCCATCAGGAAATACTAAAAGACAAACCGCTGGTGCAATCACCGGCTGGCGTTAAAGCCAGCGAAGTTCTCGCCTGGTATCAAACCCTGGATACCTATCAGGGCGACCAGGATACGATGCACCGGCGGCACCTCGTCGGGCCGCTGGCAACCCGCTTGATGGACATGAAATGCACCACTTGCCATCAAGGCAGCAATCCCCGCGAAGCCGCCCCCATTCCTCCTGTTACTACCGGCGCTACCTTTACACTGCGTAAAAAGGTCGATCCGAATACCTGTTTGATGTGTCACGGTAATTTCAACTACAAGGTAATGACCGGTCTACCGGATCATTGGTCGAAATCCGGCGAGATGTTTGGCAACAATTGTCTGGCCTGTCACGCGGCTTTCCGAACCAATCGTCACAAAGTCAACTTTCTAAAGCCAGAAGCGATTGAGGAAGCCGGTAAAGAGAGCGGCGACTCCTGCTATGGTTGTCACGGCGGGCGTCAGTGGTACCGGACCAACTACCCTTATCCGCGCCATCCCTGGCCGGGCATGACCCCTGAAACGCCCGATTGGGCCAAGGGTCGTCCGACTGAATCACAAGCGCGGTTTCTGCAATACATGAAGACGCCGCCGAACCAACCGTCAGGCGCCCCCCAATGAAAAGCCGGGACGATGCCCATATGACTGCTAATTTATCCCTTGATCTTTTGCGCGGCCGACTCAATTTATCGCGGCGCTCCTTCCTCAAGGCCACTGCCGCTGGCGCTGCGTTGGGTAGCACCGGCCTGATCGAGCTGAAAACTGCCCGCGAAGCTAAGGCGTTCGCCTACGAACCCTATCCGCGCGATGATCAGCTCCAAACCGTCGTTACCAGTTGTGCCCATAACTGCGGCTCCCGCCATATGTTGGTCGCCCATAAGAAAGGCGATGTCATCGTTCGGTTATCGACGGACGATGGTCGTTATCAAGCAGAGGGTGCATTCGGCAAAGATACCTTCGAAGAACCGCAGTTGCGCGCCTGCTTGCGTGGACGCTCCTACCGGCAGCGTATCTATTCAGCCGAGCGCTTGCTTTATCCGATGCTGCGGGTCGGCGAGCGCGGTGAGGGCCGCTTCAAGCGCGCCTCGTGGGACGAGGCATTGACTTTCGTCGCCGAGAAGATGGTAGCGATCAAGGAGCAATACGGGCCGACCGCCCTCCTTGATCAAAGCTATGCTGGTGCCTCCTATGGCGTGTTGCATAAATCCGATCAGATTGAGGGCTTGCTGGCGCGGTTTATGGGCATGTTTGGTTGCCGCACCAGCTCATGGTCGGTGCCCTCTTACCAAGGCACCACCTTTAGCTCGCGGATGACCTTTGGCACCATCGAAGATGGCAATGAAGATGATGCGTTCGCCCATTCAAAACTCATCATCATGTGGGGCTGGAACCCGGCTTATACCTTCCACGGCGGCAATACCTTCTACTACATGCGGCTGGCCAAGCAGAAGGGTTGCAAGTTCGTCCTGATCGATCCGCAATATACCGATTCTGCCGCCACTTATGACGCTTGGTGGATTCCAATCCGGCCTAATACCGATGGCGCCATGCTGGCCGGTATGGCCCATTACATCTTTACCAATAATCTTCAGGATCAAGCGTTCATCGATAAGTTCTGTCTGGGCATGGACGCCGGAACGATGCCAGAATGGGCGCAGGGCCAGGAGAATTTCAAGGATTACATTCTTGGTAAGTCTGATAACCAGCCCAAGACCCCGGAATGGGCGGCCCCGATCTGCGGAGTCAAGGCCGAGGACATCAAGAAACTGGCCGATATGTACGCCCGGACCAAACCAGCAGCGCTGAAAGCATCCTGGGGACCGGGCCGCAACGCTTACGGCGAGCAATACAATCGGCTGGCGGCTGCGGTGCAGGCAATGACCGGCAACATCGGCATCCTCGGCGGCTGCGCTGAGGGCGTGGGCAAAGCCTGGCATTCCGAAGCGGTCGCCTACCCTTACGATCAATACGCCAACGTCTGGTTCGCCTCAATCAAATCCGACCGGTGGGCGCATTGCGTCCTCAATTATCCAAACGTCAAGCGCGAAGAAATCGGCCTCTGGCCGCGCCAGGATCAGCTTGATGGCGTGATTCCCAACATTCGCGGGATCTTCTGGCAAGGGTCGGACTGGTTTAATCAGCTCACCAACATCAATAAAGAAATCCAGGCGATCAAGAAACTCGATCTGGTGGTGTGCATGGACAGCACCATCACCCCCTCTGGCTTGTATGCCGACGTACTGCTGCCCGTTGCCACCCACTTCGAACGCCACGATGTCGCGCTGCCCTGGTACAAGGGGCACTACTACATTCATCGGCCGAAAGTCATCGAGCCGATGGGTGAGAGTAAGACTGATCTTCAGATTTTCACTGAGCTGGCATATCGGCTCGGCTTTGGCCCAGGTTACAACCCGCGCGCTAACCGTGAATACTTTCAGTACAACGATGCGGTGGATGACGCCTATTTGCGCACCTGGTGGGAAGAGAAGGTGATGCATCACCAAGGCGTGACGATGAGTTGGGACGAGTTCAAACAGCGCGGCGTGTACAAGTTTAAGCTGGACAAACCGCATGTGGCGTTTCGCGCCCAGATCGAGCAAGGCATCCCCTTCCAGACGCCTTCCGGGCGGATCGAAATCTTTTCGACCCAACTCGCTCAAATCAAAGATTGGACCAGGACACAATACGGTTATCCGATTCCGGCAATTCCCAAATGGGTCGAACCCTGGGAATATGCGGGTAGCCCGAAGACCAAGGATTATCCGTTCCACCTGGTATCGCCTCATCCGCGCTGGCGCACTCACTCGATCTTTAATAATTGTTCCTGGCTGCGGGAAACCTACGAACAGGAAGTGACCATTAATGCCTCTGACGCCAAGCGACTGGGCATCCAGATGGGCGACACCGTAGAGGTCTGGAATGATCGCGGCAAAGTGGTCGTCCCTGCCTACGTGACTGAACGCTGTATGCCCGGCGTTCTGGTGATCTATGAAGGGGCTTGGCTGGATTTGGACGAAAATGGCATTGACCGTGCGGGCAATCCTGACATGCTCACACTTGATGAACCCAGTCCGGCCGGCGCTTTTGCCTATAACACGGTGCTGGCGAACATTAAGAAAACCGATCTGGTCCATCGACCGGGTTGGGATAAGCTGGCCACCGCCCGCTCGTATATTTTCCGGCGCGAACTGTGAACCCTTGAGGAGCCGATGCCATGGCTGACGCCAAAGCCCCCGAAAATGCGGCCGTGATCAAGGAAGCGGTCAAGCGTCGCAAGAAGGAAGTGTATACGCCGGTGAAGCCTGACATGCAGTTGGGTTTCATCCATAACAACGTCGATTGCATCGGTTGTCGCGCCTGCGAGATCGCTTGCAAGGACAAAAATGGCTTAGCTGCCGGGCCGCGCTTCCGGCGGGTGATGTATGTAGAAGGCGGCACGTATCCCGACGTGTACGCCTATAAAGTCAATATTTCCTGCAACCATTGCGGCGAACCGGCCTGTTTGCCCGCTTGCCCGACCGGCGCGATCTTCAAGCACAAAGAAAACGGCATCGTCGATATTGATTCAACCTTGTGCATTGGTTGTCGGCGCTGTGAGGCGACTTGTCCGTATGGGGCACCGCAGTACGACCCAAGCGATAACTTGGTGAAGAAGTGCAACATGTGCGTCGATGAGATCGAGGCAGGCCGCAAGCCGTACTGTGTGATGGCTTGCATGATGCGCGTGCTGGACATCGGTCCAATGGATAAGCTGATGAGTGGTGAGTGGGAAACGAAAGCGCTGGGGCCGAACGACAAGCCGGTGCGGACAGTGAAGAATTTCGCTGATCCCGAACTGACCAATCCCTCCATGGTATTCATTCCCCACCGCAAGGGAATCGTCGAGTGACGCCACAGGCGGATACGGTATCCGTCGCTTTGGATGCCGAGCCTGCCATCACCATGGAGAGCTTTCGGCAGGCGGTGGCGGAGGATTTGCTATCGCTTGCCCTGCTCCACCACGCCGAGCCAAGTCGTGAACTGCTGCAATCGCTGCGGCACGAAGGGGGTCTCTCGCTTGGTTTTTCGTTGCACTTACCGGTCGGTCGGGAAGCGTTACAGGCCATGGCGGCGGCGTTCGAGGGTCTGCCGGAAACGCTCGATCAGTCGATTATCGATCAGTATGCCGCAGATTACGCCGATATTTATCTCACTAACGGCTATGGCGCTTCGCCGCATGAATCGGTCTGGCTGGACGAAGATCATTTGATGCGCCAAGAACCGATGTTTCAAGTCCGTGCCTATTATCAGCGCTATGGCCTGACGGCCGGAAATTGGCAAACTCGTCCGGAAGATCATTTAGCGCTGGAATTGCAATTTTTGGCGCATCTCTTTGAGCCAGCGCGAGGCGAGACTTTGGCTGAGGCCGCCCGTTTTATGGATGAGCATTTATTACGCTGGTTGCCGCTTTTCAGTCAGCGGGTGGCGGGGCGCTGTCGCACCCGATTTTTTGCAGCGCTTGCTTTACTGACTGATGCTTATTGCCAAGAGCTACGCGATCTACTAGCGCAGCTACTGGCCGAGCCACGCCCTACTGCGGAAGAAATCGAGCAGCGGATGAAGCCAAAGCGTGGTCCTGCTCCGGCTCCTTCTACCTTCATTCCCGGACAGGGACCGACGTGGTAGATTTTTAGAGTGAAACCGCATCATGACTTGTTAGGTTGCCAGGTACGCTGCGATGTTTGAACTCTCAGTTTGCGTGCTACTGTTGCTGTTCGCAGTCTGGTCGTACTTGCTCTACAGGTTTCACCTGAGGCTATCTGAGGTAGATCCAACGCTTTCCAAGCAGATTGGTACCCCATCGCTGTTTTGGACAGTCTTTAACGGTCACATTGAACTGGTGTCGCTTATCTCGCGCCGTGACCTTGCTACCGGGCGTTACGCGCCAATGGCAGGACAAGCGCGCCTACTTCGCGCTATCGCGCTCGCGCTGATTGCCTGCCTTCTATGGGTGTTTTGGTTATACGCCCACCCATCCGCAGCCTAACAGGCTGGTACACACGACTTTTATCAAGACCCAAAAAGCAAGCAATAGTCTTTGTTGTTCATCTGGATTTACATCAGATTCCTGTAATCAGCAAATCAAGCGCAGCAATGATTTCTGATCGCTTTTCTGATAAATCAATCACCATAGAACCGAGCAGTTTTTTAGAAATTCCCGCAAGCTGCGGCGTCAGCATAATGTATTCGTTCCCTTCAATCTCAAAGATTGGGGTCAGAGTACGGAACGATTTTCCCTTCAACACGGAAGCCGGATAAAGCGGAATAACAACCCGTGTTTCCAAGTCATCAAGGAGATCGCTTTGCACATTGAGCAGATAAGGTACGGTGTCTTTATTAGCCGAACTGGTATTACGATAGACGGTGAACTGAGCCATCAGAAACTCCTGATGCCATCACTAAAGACACCGTATTTTTCGACTTGCTCGTTGTAAATTTGAATCGCTGCTTTGTTTTCGGCAAGCCACTGCTCACGTTGCTTTTGCTGCAATGCGGCTACGAGGGCCTGCTCTAAGGTGGCGGAAAGATTGATATCCATTTCCTTCGCCTTGCTAAGCAAGTCCGTATTGACGCTTAAGTTAGTCGGCCTTTTTGGCGCTTGGAGGTTGTAGGCAGGCTGCATGGGTATTTCCTCTTGTATATTTATGCGCATAAATTATACGCATAAGAATCGCAGATTCACAGTCCTTCGATGGTTAATAATGTGACCCCAACTCCCTGTCTCAATCATTCAGAGGAAACTAAATCTTCACCAGAAGTAGCCTCTAAGCCACCGCTGCGCACCCTGGCAGAAACCATCGCCGCCGAAGCCCGAATTCCCACTGTCATCGCTGATCGCTGTGTTCACAGCCACATCAATGACGCCCGTTGCCGTGCCTGTGTGGACGCTTGCCCGCTGGATGCATGGGTCATTGACGACGAGCAATTGGGAATCGACATCAATGCCTGTGACGGTTGTGATCTGTGCGTTCCCGCCTGCCCAGAAGGCGCAATCGTTAGCGCCAATACCCTAGTCGATCCAGAACCCCGTTCCTGGAAAAGCTATACAGCTATCTTTCGCGTCTGTGAACGAACCGCTTTGGACGCCGCTGGCTGCCGAATCCCCTGCCTACACAGCATCGGAGCACGAGAGCTGCTGCATCATTACTCGCGCGGGATGGCTACCTGGATCATCACTAGCGCCGATTGCGACGCCTGCCCCCGCAGTCGCGCCCAACGCCTCCCGAAATCCATCCAACAGACCAACGCCTTGCTACAAAGCCGAGGCTTAGCGCCTATCGCCTTAGTGGCATTGGAAACCACCCGATGGGAGAAGATTCTCAAGCAGTCCATACCAAATCAGACTGGTACTGTCTCCACCCGCCGCCATTTCTTTCGCGATGCCTTGCAAACTGCCATTAATACCACCCGCGATGCCGCTGCACTGGCCGAGGACGAATCGGCTAGCTTTACCCCACCCGCTGCTTGGTTGCCGGACACCGGGCCAGAGAATCTTTTTCTAGCAGCACCCACTATTGATCCCACCCACTGCAATGGCTGCGATGCTTGCGTCCGGCTCTGCCCGCATCAAGCCATCCGCTTAGCAACAACCGACAATGCACTGTGCTACCACATCCAAGCCCAGCAATGCACCGGTTGCGGGATCTGTCGGGACGCTTGCGATCAAAACGCTATACGTATTGATACCCTTGTCCCTGGACCCCAAGCAGTCGCCTTGACCGAGGGCCATTGCCCGGCATGCAACATCCGCTATCACCTGCCTAGCGGACAGCTTCGCCCGGATGGCTTATGCACCATTTGCGCGCGAACGCGCCACGGCCGTCATCTCTATCAAGTGCTGAAATAGGAGTGGCTGGTTCTCGATTGCGCTCGCCCGCAAGGCCCCTGTCAAAATGGCAGCCCAAGCGTGATATGCTGACCCTGCACATCCTGTTCTGAGAACCCTACCCTTGCGCCACTGGATTGCCCACAGCCTCAACCGCAAATTCATCGTGGCAGCCGCCGCTGGCCTACTGACCGTTTCACTCATTTTTCTCCTGGCATTTATTACCCTTTATCACAGCCAGCTCCGCGAGGAGCGGACGGTGCGGGCTTCAGAGGTCAACCGGCTTTTACAAGCGGTGCTCGTTAACGCAATGCTCAAGCGCGATCTACCGGGGCTACGGGAGATCGTCGATGGACTAGGCCAGGAACCTTCCATTCGGCAAGCGATGATCTTGAATCCCACCGGTGAGGTGCGTTTTGCCTCTGATCATCGGCTCATCGGTACACAGCTAGCCGAATCGGTAGGTACAGAGTGCCCTTCGTGCCTGCCCAGGAGCGCGCTCAGCCAAGAGACTCAGTTCACCCTCACCGACAGTCAAGGCCGGGATTTTTTGCGGGCGGTCCACCCGGTCCACAACCAGCCGCGTTGCGTGCAGTGTCATGGCCCGACCGAGTTCAATCCGATCAATGGCATTCTCGTGATCGATCACGAGGCCGAAACGCTACGGGCGCGTACTTTACACAGTACCGGTCTGTTGATGGGATCAGGTGCCGTCGTGGTGTTGCTATCCGTTGCAGGCGGCTGGTGGTTCATTGACCGCTTTGTGCTAAAACCCGTCGCACGGCTCGCCCAAGGAGCCAATGCCCTCGCCAGCGGCCAACTGGACACGCGGATTTCAGCGACGAGCGCCGATGAAATCGGCCAACTTGGCGCAACCTTCAACCGCATGGCCGACTCGCTCGCCCATCACATCACCACCGTACAGGAGCAAAAAACCTTTTTGCAAAACCTGATCGACGCCATTCCGGATGGCATTCGGGTGATCGGCCCGGATTACCGCGTCATACTAGCCAACCAAAGCTACTGCCAGCAATTAGGCCAAACCGCGTCGCAGGTGATTGGAGCCGCCTGCTACCGCTCCAGCCACCAGCGCGACAATCCCTGTCCGCCGCACCTGATCACCTGCCCACTGGCTGAAATCGCTAAAACCGGCCAACCGATCAAAACCCTGCAAAGCTTTACCCGTGACCCGGGAAGTCCCCTCCATGTCGAGGTCTACGGTGCCCCCATGCGCGCTTGCGAGAACGGCCAGGACGCGCGGTATGTGGTGGAATCAATTCGGGATTTGGCCAAACAACTGCAATATTCCCACCAGCAGAAACACGCCACACTCAGCCAGCTTGCGGCTGGCGTCGCCCATGAAATCCGCAACCCGCTAGCCTCAATCCGCATCGCACTCGATACGCTGTTCAAACTCCGCGATAACGCCGTTCGCGATGATGAACAACTGTACGAATACCTGCATCTTGCCGATCGGCAAATCGACCGTTGTATCGATATCACCGAGCGCCTGCTGCGGCTGAGCCTACCGCCTGGCCACTCACCGGATTTAGTCTCCATCAACAGCGCACTGCAAGATACGGTGTCGCTGATGAAGCTGGAAGCATTGCAGCGTCATGTCACTATTGAGCTAGCTTTGACTGAGAACGACGCCCGGACGGTCGCCTCTGACAGTGAAATCCGCATCGTTATCGTCAACATGGTGCAAAACGCTTTTCACGCTATGCCCCAGGGCGGATTGCTTCAGGTCAGCAGTCAAATCGCTGGGCCACAGGTGACCATGAGCTTCACAGACAGCGGCACCGGCATTCGCCCCGAAGATTTGCCGTATATTTTCGATCCGTTTTTCAGCCATCGCGCTGACGGCGGGCGAGGCACCGGGCTTGGGCTACCGATTTGCCGCGCCATCGTCGAGCGCTGGGGTGGCACCATCACCGTCGCTACGCAACTCGATCAGGGATCACGATTCACCGTGCAGCTTCCCAACGCCGACACCGCTGATTTGCTTTAGCTAAGGAACGACAATGAAGGAAATCTTGATCATCGAAGACGACAGGACGTTGAATAATCTGATGGCCCGGCATTTGCGGGAACTGGGCCACTCGGTCAAGTCTGCGCTGGATTGGGCCAGTGCCAAGGAATATCTCGCCGCCAGTGAACCGGCGCTGATCTTGCTCGATTGCATGTTGCCTGACATGGATGGCTACAAAATCATTTCGGAAATCGCCCACCAATATCCGGTGATCGTTCTCACCGCCTATGCCTCGGTGCAAAACGCAGTGCGGGCGATCAAAGCCGGGGCTGCCGAGTATCTCACCAAGCCGGTCAATCTTGATGAACTGGAATTGACGGTCAAGCGCACTCTGGAAACGGACACCTTACGCCGCGAGCATGAATGGTATCAGCGCCAAATTCAGGCGATGGGCAAAAATCCGATGATCGGTCGTAGTCGGCCGCTAGCCGAGGTCCATGCTCTAATCGATGCGGTGGCCGCTGCCGACATTACCGTTCTGATTGAGGGTGAAAGCGGGGTCGGTAAGGAACTGGTGGCGCGCCAAATCCATCAGCGCAGCGCCCGTGCGGATCGCAACCTGCTGGAAATCGACTGCTCGACGCTGCACCACACCCTGTTTGAATCGGAATTGTTCGGTCATGAGCGTGGGGCCTTCACCGGCGCTGATCGTCGCAAACCCGGTCTGGTCGAAGGAGCGGAAGGCGGCACTTTGTTTCTGGATGAAATCGGCGAACTGGATATTGCGCTTCAGGCCAAGCTGTTGCGGGTGCTGGAAACCGGGCAGTTCCGCCGCTTGGGCGGCACCAAGGATTTACGGGCCAATGTGCGCATTGTCGCAGCGACCAATCGCAGCCTGGCACAGATGAGCCGCGACAATCAATTCCGTCAGGATTTGTACTTTCGCCTCAGTAGCTTCGTCATTCGGGTACCGCCCTTGCGGGAACGGCGCGAGGATATTGCCGAACTGGTGGAGTATTTTCTCCACCATCTCGATATCCGCCTGCAAGTCAACAAAACCATTTCAGCGGCGGCGCTGAAACAATTGGTGGCCTACGACTGGCCGGGCAATATTCGTGAACTACGCAACGTGGTCGAACGGGCGATGATCCTATCCGGCAATAAGCCAGAAATTCGCCCGGAGCATCTAGCCTTTGCCGCGCCCGGCCATAATCCCGCCGCCATCACCTCGCTCACCTTCGACCATGATCCCAATCTGGACGAGATTGAGCGGGTGTATCTGGAAAAAATGCTGGAAAAGCATTCGGGTCACCGGGCGCATGTGGCGAAAGTGCTCGGCATCAGCGAGCGCAACCTTTATCGGCTCTTACACAAACACGGCCTACCCAAGCACTGATCAGGCCCTGGGCTGGTTTTTCACCCTGGCTGCAAAGTTCGATGGGCCATCAAGCCGCCATATCGCGGATGTGATGGGTCAGACGGCTCTTATGGCGCGCAGCCTTATTGGCATGAATCAGTCCCTTGCGGGCCATGCGGTCGATCACCGGAACAGCGGTCTGATATTCGGTTTCGGCTTTGCCCTTATCGCCGGTCTGGATCGCTTTGATCACTCGCTTGATGTAGGTGCGCAGCATAGAGCGCATACTGGCGTTACGTTCGCGGTGTTTCTCCGCCTGACGGGCGCGCTTTTTCGCTTGAGCGGTATTGGCCAAAATCAAGACTCCTTACAAGACAACAAGATAAACAGGATACTAATTGGTTTTAAAAAAAGGGTAATAATAATGGCAGTTTCCGCCATTCTGTCAATCCCCCGGCCCCATGATCGCTGACAGGTTCAGTGAATGCCGCTATGATCCGCGCCTGAAAAATAACCGCGCCGGACGCTATCCCTATGAGTAAGTCCCTGCTGAAATCCACCGGTATCGTCAGCGCGATGACCTCGCTATCGCGGGTTACCGGTTTTATCCGCGATATGGTGTATGCGCAGATGTTTGGCGCAGGCGCGGGCACTGACGCTTTTTTTGTTGCCTTTCGCATTCCTAATTTTCTGCGCCGCCTGTTTGCCGAAGGGGCGTTCTCGCAAGCCTTCGTCCCGGTCTTTTCGGAGTATCAAACCCAGCGCTCGCCCCAAGAGCTACAGGAATTGGTCAATCAAGTCGCAGGCACGCTAGGCGCGATTTTGCTGCTGATTTCGGCCATCGGGGTTGTGGCCGCGCCGATCCTCATTTTGGTGTTTGCGCCGGGTTTTACCACTGACGCGACCCGGTATGACTTAACGGTCGAAATGCTGCGGATCACCTTTCCCTACCTCTTTTTCATTTCCTTGACGGCGTTCGCTGGCGGTATTCTCAACAGTTGCGGCAAGTTCGCGATTCCGGCCATAACGCCGGTCCTGTTAAACCTCACCATGATCGCCGCCGCTTTGTGGTTGGCACCGCAGATGGAACGACCGGTTGTCGGATTGGCCTGGGGGGTGTTCATCGCTGGTGTTCTTCAACTCAGTTTCCAGATCCCGTTTTTGAGACAAATCAAATTGCTGCCGCGTCCGCGTTGGGGTTGGGCCACGCAGGGCGTTCAGCAAATCCTGAAGCTGATGCTTCCTGTCCTGTTTGGCTCCTCGGTGGCACAGATTAATCTACTGATTGATACGGTCATCGCGTCATTCCTGATTTCCGGTAGTGTGAGCTGGCTTTACTACTCTGATCGTTTGGTTGAGTTTCCGCTTGGTATTTTTGGGGTTGCGCTAGGAACGGTGATCCTGCCTAAATTGTCCCGCCAACATGCCAGCGCCGAAGCGGGCGGCTTTTCGCAAACGCTGGACTGGGCGTTGCGCTGGGCGTTGCTCATTGGCGTTCCAGCGACGACTGCACTGATTCTATTGGCAGGGCCGCTGTTGTCGGCACTGTTTCAGTATGGGGAATTCGACGCTCGCGATGTCACCATGTCGGCGCGCAGCTTGATGGCTTTTGCTCTCGGTTTGACAGCGTTTATGCTGATCAAGGTGCTCGCGCCGGGCTTCTATGCCCGCAAAGACACCCGCAGTCCCGTGAAATACGGCCTGATTGCGATGGCGGCCAACACGGCCATGGTTTTGGCCTTCGTCTGGCCGCTGGCTCACGCTGGCCTAGCGTTGGCGACTTCACTAGCGGCTTATCTTAATGCCGGTTTACTGCTCTATAACTTGCGACAGCGCGCCATCTATCAACCACACTCTGGTTGGCGCAAATTTCTGCTGCAATTATTTTTAGCGAACCTGGTTATGGGCGCTATCTTGTGGTTTGGGGTCGGCGATTTCAATGACTGGCTTACGGCCGACGCCAAAACCCGACTGTGGCATCTGACCTGTCTGATCGCTGCGGGTGGGGGAAGCTATGTGCTGGCGGTGCTGGCGGTGGGCATTCGGCCACGGCATTTGCTGTTGCGGCAGGATTAATCCGTGCAGACCTTCGCCGACTGCCGGTCGATCCAGCCTGAAGCATCCTGATAGGAGTCGGAGCATACCCATGACCAGCCTGTACCAGATCAAACCTGCTTTTCAGAACCTGTTGCGACCGCTCGCCCGCTGGCTGCACGGCCGGGGCATTACGGCTAATCAAGTCACCTTGGCCGCCCTGCCGCTGTCCCTGGGGAGCGGCGCGGTGATTTGGCTTTGGCCGACGCCACTCACGTTATTGCTGCTACCGCCGGTTTTGCTGCTACGCATGGCCTTGAACGCTCTGGATGGGATGCTGGCCCGTGAATTTCAAGGACCCACTCCGCTAGGTGCCATTCTGAATGAGATAGGCGATGTCCTGGCCGATACCGGTTTATATCTGCCGCTGGTATTAATCCCCGGCGTGCCGGGAATCGCGATCGTCGCCCTGGTGCTATTGGCGCTGCTGAGCGAATTCTGTGGGGTGCTGGGGCTGCAAATCGGTGCGAGTCGCCGCTATGACGGACCCATGGGCAAGAGCGACCGCGCTTTGTTACTCGGTGGAATCGGCCTGCTGCTTGGCTTTGGTGTCTCCGCTGATCTTTGGCTCCACGCCGTGCTTTGGCTCGCCAACGGCTTGTTGGTGTTGACCTGCACTAACCGGCTGCGCGGTGCATTGCAGGAGGTCAAACCATGTCCATAGCACTCTCATCATCAGTCCTGGCTGTCCTGGGCGGGGTCTGGGGCTTATTGCTGCTGGCTACGGTCGTGGTGGGATGGATCGCACCGACGCCAGAGAGCGAACTACGCCAGCGGGTGCGGAGTTGGTGGGTCATCGTGGCGCTGTGTTCGCTGGCCTTGCTCTTTAGTCGCACCGCCGCTTTGGTCTTTTTCGGCCTGGTCAGCTTTCTCGCCCTTAAGGAATATCTGACGCTGGTGCCCACGCGGCAGGCCGACCGCCGGGTGCTGTTCTGGGCCTATCTCAGCATCCCATTGCAATACTATTGGATCGGTATTGAGTGGTACGGCATGTTCATTATTTTTATTCCGGTCTACATGTTCCTGTTGATCCCGGTCGCGCTGGTCCTCGCTGGCGATACGCAGGGCTATCTGCGCGCTGCGGGCACTTTGCACTGGGGGCTGATGAGCATGGTGTTCAGCCTCAGCCACTTGGCGTTTTTACTGGTGCTGCCACAAGGTCAATACCCGCAGGTCAGCGGGCCGGGGCTGGTGCTGTTCCTATTGCTTTTGACCGAGTTAAACGACGTGGCGCAATTCTGCTGGGGCAAGCTGCTGGGCCGCAATAAGATTTCCCCGATGGTCAGTCCCAACAAAACGGTGGAAGGGTTTGTCGGCGGTGCGGCGACCACGTTGCTGTTATCCGCCCTACTGGCCCCTTGGCTGACGCCCTTTAGCGTGCGTGATGCGCTGCTGGCCGGTGGCTTGATCGCAGTCGCTGGCTTTTTTGGGGATCTGAGCCTGTCGGCCTTAAAGCGCGATCTGGGGATCAAAGATAGCGGTCGGCTGTTACCCGGCCATGGCGGCATTCTGGACCGGATCGATAGCCTAACCTACACCGCACCGCTATTTTTCCACTTCACCCGCTATCTGTATTTCTAATGGCCTGAAAAATCGTCATGTGGCCTATCGTCTTGCGATTCTTGTTCTTTCTCTTGATCGTCAAGCCGTTCCTCTTGCTGGCGGTCGGCATCAGTGTGCGGGGCCGCCGTCGCTTGCCCAAACAAGGCCCGGCCTTGATCGTCGCCAATCACAACAGTCATCTCGATGCGCTGGTCCTGGCGGCCATTCTCCCTTTACGACTCCTGCCGCGCATCCGCCCGGCGGCCTCGGCCGAGTATTTTTTGCGGGGCCGCTGGCGCTCCTGGTTCGCCAGACAGGTAATCGGCATCATTCCCGTCGCTACCCAAGGCGGCGCGGCGCACGCCGAAGTGCTACATGAAGTCCGCGACGCGCTGCGCACGGGTGATCTGGTTATTTTTTTCCCGGAAGGCACGCGGGGCGAGCCGGAAGCGTTAGGTAAACTGAAATCCGGCATCTTGTGGCTGGCAGAGACATTGCCGGAAGTGCCAATTTATCCGATCCGCCTGCGCGGCCTGGGTAAAGTCCTGCCGCGAGGAGCCTGGCTGCCGGTGCCGTTTTTTTGCGATGCCTGGGTCGGAGAGCCGCTGCATTGGCAAGGTGACCGGCAAACCCTCATGACCCTGCTGATCGCCCAATTAACCGAGACACCCTGAACGAAGCAGTCTCTGGCCAGCGCGATTATTAAGAATCCAGCAATTGTCTCTATAATGCCAAGTTCTGCTCGCCACCCAACCTCATTACTGACGACTAGCATGGAATTGATTCGCGGCCAGCATAATGTGCAGCCCCATCATCGGGGTTGCGTCGCCACGATCGGCAATTTCGATGGCGTGCATCTGGGCCATCAGGCGATTTTGGTGCAACTGGCCGAACAGGCGGCGCGGCTGCGCCTACCGCGCCTGGTCATTACCTTTGAGCCGCAACCCCAGGAATTCTTCGCCGGTCCCAACGCGCCCCCAGCCCGGCTCATGCGCCTACGGGAAAAGCTGCTGGCGCTGGATGGGCTGGGTATTGAACGGGTGCTGTGTTTGAGATTTGAGCACCGCTTAGCGGCTATACCGGCGCAAACTTTCATTGAGGATCTGCTAGTCGAGCAACTGGGCATTCGCTATTTGGTAGTTGGCGATGATTTTCGCTTCGGTCACCGTCGGACCGGCGATTTCGCCATGCTGGTCGCGGCAGGTCAGCGTCATGACTTTACGGTCTCCAATACTCAAACCTATCTGGTTGACGGCGAGCGCGTCAGCAGCACCCGCATTCGCCAAGCGCTCAGCCAGGGCGATTTGGAACTGGCAGCACGGCTGCTGGGTCGGCCTTACGATATGTGTGGGCGCGTGGCCTATGGCGAGCAGCGTGGGCGGACGATCGGTTTTCCGACAGCCAATATCCGTCTGCATCGCCGAGTCACCCCGGTTTACGGCGTTTACGCCGTCCTCGTAAGCGGTCACAACCTAACCCCCTGGCCGGGGATCGCCAACGTCGGCCGTCGCCCCACGGTGGCGGGTAGCGACGAGCGGCTGGAGATTCACTTGCTCGACTATCAGGGCGATTTGTACGGCAAGCGGGTCAAGGTCGATTTTTTGCACTACTTACGCCCGGAACAGCGCTTTGCCTCTCTGGATGCGCTGCGCCAGCAAATCCAGCAAGATGAAGACATTGCCCGATGTTATTTCGCGACCCGAGGCCTCTTGTCGCCCTCTGCGGGGCACAGGCCGTAATGAGCGTGAAAGGACACATTCCCCTCCGGTGCGGAGCGGAGAATTCTCATAGCAGTTTTTAGAGGCTTATCGTGGCTGATTACAAAGACACCCTCAATCTTCCCCACACCGACTTTCCGATGAAAGCCGATCTTGCCAGACGTGAGCCGGATTTGTTGCGCTATTGGCAAGGGCTGGATCTGTACGCTCGTCAGCGGGCGGAGTTTGCCCATCGGCCGAAATTCGTCCTCCATGACGGCCCGCCTTACGCTAACGGCACGATCCATATTGGCCACGCGGTCAACAAAGTCCTCAAGGACATCATCGTCAAATCCCGCACCCTAAGCGGCTTTAACGCGCCCTATGTGCCGGGTTGGGATTGCCACGGCCTGCCCATTGAGCAGGTGGTGGAAAAGAAGCTGGGTAAGGTCGGGGTTAAGGTGAATGCCCGTGAGTTCCGCACCGCCTGCCGAACCTTCGCCGCTGAACAAGTCGCCAGCCAAAGCGCCGATTTCCAGCGTCTTGGCGTCTTGGGCGATTGGGCTAATCCCTATCTGACCATGGATTTCCGCACCGAAGCCGACATCGTGCGCGCTTTGGCGCAGATCATCGCCAACGGTCATCTCTATCGCGGTTCCAAACCGGTTTACTGGTGCATTGATTGCGGCTCAGCGCTGGCCGAGGCCGAAGTCGAATACGAAGACCGCGACTCCCCGGCCATTGATGTGCGGTTTCCGGTGGCCGATCCAGAGGCGTTGCTGGCCCGCTGCCGCCACGTCGAAGGTCATGACGGCAAGGGGCCGTTATCGGTGGTTATCTGGACCACGACACCCTGGACGCTACCTGCTAATCGGGCAGTCGCGGTTAATCCGGGTTTTGAATATGTGGTGGCGCAGGTGGAAACCGACCGAGGCCCGCAACGACTCCTGGTGGCTGAGCCTTTGCTCAAGGAATCGCTGGCGCGCTGGGGAATTGATGATTATCAAATCATTGCCTATGGTGCGGGCGCGGATTTGGAAGGTTTGGCGCTGCGACATCCATTTTATGACCGCGAAGTGCCGGTGATTCTCGGCGATCATGTCACCACCGAGGCAGGCACTGGCCTGGTGCATACCGCGCCTGCGCACGGTCAGGAAGACTATGTGGTCGGCTCACGCTATGGTCTACCGGTCGATAATCCCGTCGGCCCGGATGGCAAGTTTCTGGCGGATGTACCACTGTTTGCGGGTTTGCATGTGTTTGCCGCCAATGATCGGGTCATCGACACGCTCAAAGCGCAGGGCATGTTGCTGCGGGTCGCTCGACTGCAACACAGTTATCCGCACTGCTGGCGCCACAAAACACCGATCATTTTTCGCGCCACTCCACAATGGTTCATCGGTATGGAGCAGCACGGCTTGCGCGCCCGTGCGTTGGAAGAGATCAAGAAGCTTCGCTTTACCCCCGATTGGGGTGAAGCGCGGATTCAGGGCATGGTCGCCAATCGGCCCGATTGGTGCGTATCCCGCCAGCGCTATTGGGGCGTGCCAATCACTTTATTCACCCATAAGCAGACCGGTGAACTGCATCCGGACACCCAGGCACTGATGGAGCAGGCGGCGCAACGGATTGAACAGGGCGGCATCGATGCCTGGTTCGAACTGGACCCGGCGGAGCTATTGGGCGCGGATGCGGCCAATTACGATCAAATTCGCGATACCCTTGATGTCTGGTTTGATTCCGGCACGACCCATCTTTCGGTGCTGGATCGCCGACCCGAACTGCACTTCCCGGCTGAACTGTATCTGGAAGGCTCTGATCAGCACCGTGGCTGGTTTCAATCGTCGCTGCTGGCCTCGGTGGCCATGCGCGGGGTCGCACCCTACAAGGGTCTGCTCACCCACGGCTTCACCGTCGATGCCCACGGCCGCAAGATGTCGAAATCGATGGGTAATGTGGTAGCGCCGCAGAAGGTGGTCAATTCGTTAGGCGCGGACGTGTTGCGGTTGTGGGTTGCCGCGACTGATTACCGCGGCGAAATGGGGGTTTCCGACGAAATCCTCAAGCGTATGGCCGATTCCTACCGGCGGATGCGCAATACCGCTCGCTTCCTGCTCGCCAATCTCAACGGTTTCGATCCAGGCCAGCATCAGGTAGCGCCGGAACAGATGCTGCCCTTAGATCGGTGGGCGGTGGATCGAACCCACCGCCTGCAAGCGGAAATCCTGGACTATTACGAGCAATATCAATTCCATCTGATCTACCAGAAAATCCACAACTTCTGCTCAGTGGATATGGGCAGTTTATACCTAGACATCATCAAGGATCGCCAATACACCGCGCAGCGCGACAGCCTCGCCCGCCGCTCGGTGCAAACCGCGATGTACCATATCCTGGAAGCGATGACTCGTTGGCTGGCACCGGTTTTAAGTTTTACCGCCGAGGAAATCTGGCGGAATCTGCCGGGCGAGCGTGGGCCATCGGTGTTTTTGACGACTTGGTACCACGGCCTTTTTGCAGTGGCCGAGGACCATCCATTCAACGCGCCTTATTGGGATCGGCTGATCGCCGTCCGCGATGCGGTCAGTAAGGAGTTGGAAAAGCTGCGGGTCGCCGGTGGCATTGGTTCCGGGCTGGATGCAGAACTGGATTTATACTGCGATGGCATCCTGGCCGCCGACTTGGGCCAACTGGACGACGAACTGCGGTTTTTCTTTATCACGTCCTATGCCCGCTTGCATCCTTTAGCGGCGCGTCCGGCGCAAGCCATTGAAATCCAAATCAACGGTCAGCCTATGGCCATTCGAGTTTCACCGACGACTCACTCCAAATGTGTACGTTGCTGGCACCATCGCGAAGATGTTGGCCAAACCGCCGAGCATCCAGAGCTTTGCGGGCGGTGTGTGGCCAATGTCAGCGGAGTCGGTGAAACACGGCGTTATACCTGATGGCGGCACCGCGTTGGGCGGGGTGGCTTGGTGGCTTAACCCTGGCGTTCGATCAAGCCACCAAGCACCTTGCCGAAGCCTTGCTCGTTATGCATGAGCCGGTCCCGGTGTTCCCATCGTTTAACCTAACGCTGACTTACAACACGGGAGCCGCCTTTAGCTTCCTGGCTGACGCAGGCGGCTGGCAGCGTTGGTTTTTTCTTGGCTTAGGGATAGCGGTCAGCGTCGGTCTGATCATCTGGCTCTGCCGACTCAAACCCGATGATCGCCGCCTATCTGCCGCGCTGGCGCTGATTTTGGCAGGCGCGGTCGGTAACCTGATTGATCGAATTCTGTTTGGTCAGGTCATTGACTTTATTCAGCTTTATTACGAGCGCTGGTATTTCCCGGTGTTCAACGTGGCGGACATTGCGATCAATATCGGTGCCGCGCTTTTGGTGCTCGATAGCCTGCTCTCGAAACCGGCCGAGCCTTTGAAAAATCCGGCGGATCACCCCTAATCAGGCCATCACTCTCAGGAGGCTTGCAATGAGCGCGCAGATTTATTTGGCCAATCCTCGAGGTTTTTGTGCAGGCGTGGATCGGGCCATTGGCATCGTCGAGCGAGCGCTGGATCTGTTTGGAGCGCCGATCTACGTGCGACATGAGGTGGTGCATAACCGTTTTGTGGTGGATAACCTGCGTGCGCGTGGGGCGGTCTTCGTTGAGGAACTGGACGAAGTACCGGATGACGCGACGGTGATTTTTAGCGCCCATGGCGTTTCGCGCACCGTTCAGGAACAAGCCAGGCAGCGTGGCCTTAAGGTGTTCGACGCGACCTGTCCATTAGTAACCAAGGTACACATGGAAGTCAGCCGACATGCCCGCGCCGGTCGTGAAGTGATCCTGATCGGCCATGCCGGCCATCCCGAAGTCGAAGGCACGATGGGCCAATACGAAGAAAGCCAAGGCGGACGGATGTATTTGGTGGAGACGGTCGAGGATGTTGGGCGACTGCCGGTATGCGATCCTGCCGAACTGGCCTATGTCACCCAAACCACGCTTTCGGTCGATGATACCGCGCGAATTGTCACTGCCTTGCGTGAGCGTTTTCCGCTGATTCAGGGGCCGCGTAAGGATGATATCTGCTACGCCACTCAAAACCGCCAGGATGCGGTTAAGGATTTATCCGCAAAGTGTGAACTGTTACTGGTGGTTGGCTCGCGGAGCAGTTCAAATTCAAACCGCCTGCGGGAACTCGCTGACAAGGCAGGAACACCCGCCTGGCTGATCGACGGCCCAGCGGACATTGACCCAGCCTGGCTCGCGGGCAAGACTACCATCGGTGTGACCGCAGGTGCTTCAGCACCGGAAGTTCTGGTGCAGCAAGTCATCGACCGGCTGCGGGAGTTAGGCGCTGACACTGTTTTGGAAAGCGCTGGCTGTGAGGAGAACGTGGTATTCGCGCTACCGAGAGAACTGCGCTGAAATAGTCTACATCCATGCAGTAAAAAAAGGCCAGTCTTTAAACCGGCCTTTTTGATTACGCTAAGCTTAACGCCAACACTCAGCCACCGTCAGTGAACCGCCGGTTACCCCGCGCACACCGGTATTGGTTAAAGTCAACGTGCCACACTTATCACCTGATTGCGGACCCGTCGGGGCTGCGTTTAGCTGATACCCGGTCTGCGACACATTAGATAGGGTGATGTTGTAAGCGCGAGTTGCTGCTCCATTAGGTGATCTATCCAATCCCGAATTAGGAAACGAGTTGGCACCCGGTGTGGTGCTGGTCACCGAGACAGGGGTAGGGGATCGATCCTGGTCGTAGCGGTTATTCACCGTGTAGTACCGTTCCATCCATTGCGCTGCCTGTAGCAGAGTCGATCTGGCATCCGCCCGTCGCGACTTACGCACGCTGTCCTGATAAGTCGGATAGGCAATCGCCCCCAGAATGCCGATCACCGCCACCACAATCATCAGTTCGATCAAGGTAAAACCACCTGATTTTCCGTTTTGCATGTCTGTCTCCCGTCTACACTATTATCGTAACTGACGCCAGGACTGACGACCCGCAGCACTGCTGCTACCCCTTTCAGCAATCCCCATGATGCCACCCGTGGAACCAGCAGCGAACTTAAATTCGATCTGCCCGGCTGGAATCACCGATGGGGTATTAATAATACCGACGGCGGATTGTATGCCGCTAACTGGTACTGAACCGTTAACTCCTGCTACGGACAAGTTATCCCTATCATCGAATTGCTTATCCTGGTTCACATCCAAAACCGACTCCTGGGTGCGACCGCCTGTGATCATATCCACCTCCATCAGCCAGCTTGTACCACCCGCACTACAAACATCCGACGATGGAATAATCGTGGTAAAGATCCCTCGGCCAAAGCGAATCAATGGCACGCTGGCACTGCGTTCACCTGAAGAGGGTAAATCCATATACCAGCCGCGCTGGTTACCCCAATTGATGGTATTTTGCGAAACAATCCGCCAATTGTAACCATTGGCGTTGGTGACGCCTATGATCGTTTGTTGCTGTAACGTGCTGCGATCGGTTGGGAAGACGCAAGCATCCGTCCCTGATGTGCAACTGGATGTGCCATTGTCCTTATCCCAGATTCCGTAAAGGCTTTGCACCCTAGTCGTAGCTGCGTTATCGCCGGTTTCGAAAAACTTGCCAGTACCGAACAAGATCAGATAGCCACTGTCAGGGTGAAAACCGATCTCCGGTGGTGAGGTAATAGGCTGAATAGTTTGAACTCCGGTACTAGAAACATGCCGCGCCTGGAACAAGGGTTTTTTAGTAGTCTCTTGCTTAAAGGCGACATCCCAATTCGCCGTATCAGTGTCATAAAGATTGAATTTCCAGAGATTGCCTTGCAAATCGCCAGCGTAGGCGTACTTAATGGTTTGGTTATCATCAGCCAATAGCACGGGTCCCGCCAGACCATTAGGTGTTGTGGCGCTACCAACACCCGTATCGATTTTCTTGATCAGTGCGCCTGTCGCCAGGTTGACCACAAAAAGAAATGCTTTGCCATTGGTGCTTTCGTAGCCATTACCGAAAATCACTGCCCAATCACCGTTTTTCATCCGGCTGATGACTGGCTGCACAAACTGGCCTATTGGATAGCCCAAATCAGGATCGGTAAATTCCCAAAGCACCTTATTCTCATCAAAGGCACCCGGCGTTGTGACATCCAATGCGAAGATCGAGCGACCGCCTGCACCAGCGCTACCGACCAGTATGGTTTTCCAGCCACTGTTGATATAGGCATCGCCGGCTTGTGGTGAACCATCAAGTACATAGCGGTGGGTGTAGTTGGGGCCACTCACCGCTGCCAGATGGGCATAGGACGAGTTGGGGATAAACGCAAATTGTTCTATACCGGTCGCCGCATTAAAGGCATGTAACATCCCATCATTAGCGGCTACGTACAGCATCGGGGTTCGCGTCCGGTTGCTTTCACGGAAAGCGACATAAGTACTCTGACCGTCAACGCCAACGGGTAGATTTTCGAAACCGAAGTTAAATGCTCCGACATACGCTGGATTGGAGTTGACTATATCGCCTAGTAATCGACTGCGTTTGCGTAAAGTGCCGCCTTCCTGACTGCGGTCACCACGAACCCAGTTAAGGTGATCCTGATCGATTAAGGCAGTTTGCTGGGTTGGAGTTAAATCGGACAGATTGGCGAATAACACCCCTCTGAATGTGCCTGCCGAGGCACCTGGCGCGATGGTATAGATTTTTCGGGACATATAGGCGGGGAAGATACCCGGATTATCCGTATCCCACGCAGCCTCTTCGATTAGGTTCCCATCATTATCCACATCTCTAATCGAACCACCGGAGTCAATATGGAAAGCAATCAGCCGCCCGGTCCAATCCACACTGTCAAATTGGGCCTGATAAATTAAGGTATCAGTGTCCAGGCGCGTAGAGTTGGTCGCAACGGCGGCAGAGGAAGCCTCCCGATCGCTGATGCTTCCCAATGCCTTAGAAAGCGCCTTTTCAACGTCAGCCGGTGTTTGGGCTGCGACGAAAGTGCCACGGCTGTTATAGGCCGCGTGCCAGATATCATCGACCTTCTGTGGGCAATCTGTGCAACCCGGATTACCCCATGAACTGGATTCGACAAGCGGTGGATTGGGCCAACCGTCGCCATCGGTATCAACCAGATTGCCTTGAATCCCGAAAGAAATCCCGAAAGTCACCATGTGTTGCCAGGTGGCGGTGTCAAACGCATCACTGGGTACGTTATTTGGTAATCCGGTGCTTAGATCATTTTTATAATAATAGCGAGCGACATCCGCCAGGGTGTTGGAGTAAAGATCGCCATCCACATTACCAGTGGCGGTAAATGGGTCATTCCAATAACCATCAGTTAGCAGGGCAGTAAAGTTCTTCTGACAGGCAGAGGTAATTGGTGAGGGTTTACCTTGACCTGACAAAGAACCTTCATAGTACTTACCTACCAAATTAAGACCACTTTGCAGTGGTGTTGTCCGTGACCGCCATACAAAACTATATAGAGCGTTGAGCAAGTCCGTATTATGCGTAAAGAAAGGAGGCGTAACGCTCATAGCAGGCATTTGCCAGAACAAGACCGGTAAGGGTGTCGGTTCACTAAGGTTGGTTTCATAGTTGATCAGGCTTAAACCATAGCGATAGCTGGGTGAGCCGCTTATGACCTTCGAAATTGCGGATTTCGCCACAAAAGAGCGGCGACGATAATATTGAAACCAATTGGCGATATTCTGCTGGGCCTGCGCAATGGTGCGACAGGGCACATCGCCACCACCAAGCTGCGGATAGCAGACTGCTGCATCACTCAGGGTTTCTGTGGTGATCGCTGGGTTGAGGCCAGTACTGGTGATGTTGTTGTAAGTGTAGGTAGCTATAGTTACAGAGCCAGCATTGACCGTGTAGCGCTTGTGGCTGTCCCAAAGATCGATCAACCCATTCGCGCCAGTGGTTTTGTTTGAGTTGACTCCACGCTGCGGCCGAGTTCCGGAAAAACCGCTATCGTCAATTGCGACTTCGTAAACCAGGCCCGTTAGATTGCGTAGTTTGTCATAACCGATTTGGCCTGGCTGGGGATTACTGCGCGCCGCCGTAAAGGAGGCATTAGCAAAAACGGACGACCAAGGCGTATAAGCGGTATCGGGATTGTAATACATCACGTTAACCGCCGCTGCACGCATCCGCCAGTCGGTATCCCACGGAGCTATGATATTACAGTTTTCTGCCGCCGGGTAACTGTCGGTACACCTGTTAGAGTAAACATCATCGAAACTGTCATAAATGTAGTTGAAGCTATTCCATCCACCAGTCGCTGCGTTCACCGTAAGGACAAAATCCTCAGCGTGAGTTTGTCCACCTCCGGTTGCATTGACAGTCAGGGAGTAACTTCCTGTCGGTACCCCAGCCGCGACATCGAAGCTTAAACGCAGCTCACCGGTGCCTGGAGCTGAAACAACAGGGGGATCGATAACACCCGGACTGGCGCTGGTCGAAATGAAGCTCGCGGTAACGCCTGTTGGTAGACCATCAACGCTCAGCGTGAGATCAGAGCTGAAACCATTAAAAGCAGCGGTGCTAACGACAGTGGTGCTATTAGATCCACCTCGCACAATTCTGACACTCGGCTGCGATAGAGCTAGGACGAAATCAGGATAAGGTGGTAAAGTAACGCTGAAGGTAACACTGGTCCATCGAGAGTAGTACGTGCCATAACTTGCTATGATACCCAGAGTATAATCACCAAGCGCTACAGAAGGCCCCACGGAAATAGTTAAAGTAGATGTGGTATTACCATAGATGATTTCGGGGTTGAAGCTCACCGTCACTCCAGATGGAAGAGGCGTACTGGGATCAACCAACAAGGTAATTTTTTGTCCACTAGTAAAATTCTGAGTTTTAAGCGTGCTGGTGGCGCTGGAGCCTTTCTCAATTATGATTCCAGAACTTGGCGAAGCGGATATAGCACGCTGCGCCCAGGATAATGGCGCAAAACCCAACAGCACCAAAGCCAGTGTACAGAATGCCAGCCAGCGAACTACATTAAGAGATCGGTCTTCTCCAGGTATAGGCTTATCCAGGCAATCGTCCGGCCTGACTGCCCGGACGCAAGAGCCAACACTTCGATAATTATTCATCGGCTTTTCCTAATTTTTAATCAAATAACCGCACCGCCGAACAAATCAGCGTTAATCAGTCAATCGCTAGTGCCAAAAGAGCGCATTTCACCATTGGTTATCAAGCGGCCACACTGATAGCTGGCGTCGATATCCGTGCCGCTGTCAGGATCATAAGCGCAAGGATCCCAGTATTTTTTGGAGAGAATCGTCCAATCCATGGAACCCGAATCATCCAACATAAAAAAAACGTTGGGCGTTACTCTCGAAGCAAGAAACAAAGGGGCGCTAGCGATACCCGCTTGAACCTGTGCGGGGAAAATCAGCATTGGAGTTATCGCAATAAGTCCAAGCACCATTTTATGGACTGGGAGGGCCAATTCTTCTTTCAGCCTGGGCCTGGAAATAAACCGAGAAGAGAAAGTTTTCAGCGTCATGGGGAATTCCTCACAGTTGGCGCTAGCGTTTGTAGGTGGATTGCAGGATAGCCACAGCATCATTCGTACTACCAGTGCCGCGTGCAGTCACACGATAATATTGCTCATCAGGCAGTGATTGAAACTTGGCGCTATCGCCAGCGGTGCGCCTGGCGGGCACTGGCGGCAATTGTTCAACGACGTAAAGCGGTTGTTGGCCGACTTCACTGATTGTCGCACCGGTATAGACCGCAGCATTGGCTTGCGCACAGCCAGGCCGTACCTCCCAGCAGTAGGTATCCAGCCAATAGGCACCAACATCAGTTGTTGGGGTTAGCGCCATGACCAGGCCAGGATCAGCCGCCGTGCCAAATGCAGGCAGAACAGCTTGTTGCACAACGTTTTCACCCATCCGCAAAGCGGTTTCTGCCGCCTGGAATGCGAGATTGCGCTGGCGTAGATTGCTCGCCATATTCTCCTGTTGGCTGGTCCCCTGCATAGCCGTCACTCCAATCAGGGTCATAGCCAATAAAAAAACCAAAGCAACTATTAAAGTGGAACCCTGTTGTCGGCAGCCTGTCGACACGGATAACTGTGGGGTATAAGTACGCTTGGACATCGTTGCTCTCAAGGTAATCGATTACGGATAGCCACAGTGGTAGAAAATCCCTGCCGCACACGTCGGTCGTTAACGGTCACCATGACCCCAGTGGCGGCGGGAAAGACAACGCTTTGAGGGTTGGTCACTACATTGTCCTCCAGGCTAGCTAACAGCAAATCAACCCGCACGCTGACCACGTTATTCCAATTGGTTACCGCATTAGCCGCGACATAGTTTCTAGCAACTGTCGGGCGCGGTGGAACACCCGTAGGAGCGGTATCTACCCCGTAGGTGATCTGCATACGCTCGACGCCTTCAACTATTTCTTGTGAAGGCATAGCCCCTGCACGCCGCCACAGGGCAAGCCGTCCGCTAGCACCGTTTCTCAGGTAGTAACTCTTTGTAGAAACCGGAGCGATCTCGCCCCCGGCATAATTAACTGGCCCCAGATTATTTTCAGCGTTACCGGGGGCACTATTTGTGCAAGTGGGTGTGGTCGCCGTGTGCGCCAGGGTTATTCCAGCAGGGATTGATGGGACCGCTGGAGGCCCTGGATTACCGGCAATCGCCGCTGCCGCTGCGGTGCCGGTAACTTGAAAAATAGACACGGCCTGACATGTTGAGATAGCTGCAACATCGCAGCTTGCAAAGCCGCTGGTTACTCTCGGATCGTTAACGCCACCGCCATGAGCCAGTACGGCCATACCCGCCCCGTCTACCCCCCTAACCGTAATAACATCAGCATTTCCTTGCGTAGAGGGATTAAGAATGCTGGCGTCCAAAGTCGGTGCCCACGTATTTGCAGCGGTAGATTCGAAGCCTTGGATAGGCTGAGTGAAATTCCAAAAATACGCAGTTGGCGTATTTAAGTTATTTTTGATGTTGACAGCGGCGGACGAGCAACCGTAATAACCGGCCATGCGAATATCCTGCGCCATCAGACCTAATGCAAACCGGCCGTTCTCCTGAAGGCGCGAGAGGGCATCGTAAAAGCGATAGGTCTGTTTGCTGCCCACAAATAGCTGGATGATGCCGATAACCAGAAACATGCTGATAGCCAGCGCTACCATTAATTCCACTAAAGAAAAACCGGTCTGTACTCGACCGGCGCGAAGCGCGCGATGGATTGTGTTCATAGGCCGGTTGTCATTGTGAATTGCTGTGCGGCATCTTGACCACGGGAGTCATCCCATTGCACAAGAATGGTGAAGACACCGCCAGTGGCTGTGATGCTTCCTGTGCCTTGCGGCAAGACACAAGCCAAGGCGTTTCGCCAGGCAGCGATGTCCTGCGCAGCGATTGTACCTGTGGCAGCCGGGGCCACACTACAGGTTGGGTTGGCTTGTATGGTCACTGAGTTGTAAGCGCCAGCGCGAGCTGCATTCGCGTTGACACGCATTCGGTCGGCCATGTCATAGGCAAGATTGGTAGCCTGTGAGCGAAGATAGGCGCTGCTATTAAAACGCAGCGAGGTCATCTGCAAACCGGCTAATCCCAGTAAACCAATTGCCAACACCACCACGGCGACCATGATCTCAAGCAGGGTGAAACCCTTCTGGTACTTTGGCTTCACAAAATAGCTCGCGATCAACATGAAACTTTCTCCACCCGAGCACGCCCCGCACTGGATATGACAATTGTATTCCTTTGCCGGACGCTATTGCACAAGCCCAAGGTCAGCGTCCCTGCCAGAAAGTTTCCACCTCCGGCTAACCGAGTTGCGCCATCCGGTGCATAAGATATGTAATTGGCCATGGTCGCTGTCCCTTGCAAGGTCGAATCACCCTCTAAGGCTCCGTGAACACGCAATACAGTGTCAGCCGCATCGAGCACGGCGTCATTATTGGCGTCAACAAAAACAATCCAACCCTTCTCCCAGTCACCTGTTTCCGTCGAGCAGCAATTTCCCGCTGTAGTACAGGTCGGCAGGTCATCTATCTTGTCGCTCTTGCATAGCACAACCCGCCGCCCCCGTTTGATCGCTTCGCTGCGCGCCAGGTTGAGCGTACTCAAAACGTCATTGGTCTGCGAGGCGATCCGGTTATTGCGAATCATGTCCTGGAAGGCAGGCACGCCAAGGGACAAAATAATCGAAGCGACCAATAAGGTAAAAAGCAGTTCAAGAATCGTAAAGCCAGAGATTTTTTTCATGGGTCCAATCCATATTGACAACTATCACATAAATGATAAACCAATACCCGTCACCGAGTAATGGCGCGAACGGTCATTTTTTCCCGATAAGCTGTTGATACCAACTGACTGAGCAATTTTTCGATGCATTCAAGCAACTTCTGCAAAACTCCGCGATGCCGCTCCACGACCTCTTTACCTCTCCTACCAGCCAAGCGACCCATTTCGGAGTCAGCTAACAGCCGATCAACGACACCGGCCAATTCGCTAGCATCGCTTGTCTGCCAAGCCGCTCCTGCTGATAGCAACCTCTCGGCAGCCTCGGTAAAGTTAAACATGTGTGGCCCAAACAGTACTGGCAATCCGAGCAGGGCCGGCTCCAGCACGTTATGGCCGCCAACCGGCACAAGGCTACCACCGACAAAGGCCAGATCAGCAGCAGCGTAGAACAGCAATAACTCCCCCATACTGTCACCGAGAAAAACGGCGGTCTCTGCCGAACAAGCGCGCTGCTCACTACGCCGAACTAACTCTAGACCTTGCTGCTCGCACAAACCGGCAACCCTGGCAAAGCGCTCAGGGTGACGCGGTACTAGCAACAACAATAAATCCGGCCAATGCCCGCGCAATAAGCTAAATGCCTGCAAGATTTGCTCTTCTTCGCCTGCATGAGTGCTAGCTGCAATCCAAACCGGCCGCTTTTCTCCAAGAAGCTCTCGCCGAAGAGCCTTTCCCTGCTCAACAAGGCCATCCGGTATCGTCAGGTCGTACTTGAGATTACCCATCGTGCGCACATTCGGCGCACCCAGGGCGCGAAAACGCATGGCGTCAGCTTCTGTTTGCGCAGCGATTAACGTCACATCGTGGAGCATCGCAGAGGTTAGGGGTCGCACCCGACGATAACCGCGCGCTGAGCGCTCTGACAGTCGAGCGTTAGCCAATACAACCGGCGTCCCTCTAAGGGCACAGCCGCGCAATAAGTTAGGCCACAATTCCGTTTCCATCAGGATGGTCAGGCGCGGTCGGGCGCGCTGTAAAAAGCGCCGCACTGCGCCAGGTAGATCATAAGGTGCATAGACATGATGAACCTGGTTCCCAAGCGCTGCTAAAACCTGGCGGGAACCGGTCAGCGTTGTGGTGGTGACGAGCAACGGTATTTCGGGATAGCGCGCCTGCAACGCGCGGATTAACGGCAGCGCGGCGCGGGTTTCTCCAACCGACACCGCATGAACCCATAGGCAACCTGCTTGCGGTAGCGTCGGGATATAACCCAGCCGTTCCGCCCAGCGCTGGCGATGCCCGGCCTCATTGCGACCGCGCCAGTACAATCGCAGGAGCGCCAGCGGCAATAGCAGATACAAAAGAACGTTATAAAGTCTGCGCAATACCCATTCACGCCAATCACCGCCGCGATTCATGGCGTCTCTGCCAGCTTGCGATTCCACATCAGAGTTGCGCCGATGACGGCTGCTGGCATTGCCAAAAAATTCAAGACCGGAATTAAAGTAAGAAACAGAGTCATGCCGCCAAACCCAAGCGTCAGCGGCCAGTGACGCCGTAGCAACTGGCGCTGATTTTCAAAGCTGATCCCGCGCCTGCTGAGCGGATAATCGGCGTATTCGAGCGCTAGCGTCCATGCCGTAGAAAGCATCCAAACAAAGGGTGCGACGACATTAACTACCGGAATGAAGAGCAAAACGACCAGCGGGATCAGCCACAGCAGGAAGTGCAACAGCTTGCCCAATCCGGCCACTGGGGCTAACACCAGATCACGCCAGCCACCATCGGAAGACGGTGGGGCAGAATCCGCTGAGGAGCCGAGTATTTTTTCGACCTGCTCGGCTAGCAAGCCGTTAAATGGGGCTGCAATCAGATTAGCGACCAGGCTAAAAGCGTAGAAAACCCCAATCACCACCACCACAATAAAGAGCGGCCACAGTAGCCAGTGCAACCAGGCAAGCCAGCTCGGTAGCCAGCTTTGTAGGGCCTGACTCAGCCGCTCGATCTGTTGAATACCCCACCAGATCGCTCCCCCGAACAACAGACTATTGATCAGTAACGGTAACAGGACAAAACTGCGCACCCCTGATTTGGGCAACCAACGTAAGCCAGTCAGTACATAGCCTGCACCGGTGGCAAAAGAACCACTCATAAGACACCCCTGAGGCATAATGGCATTCGTTTCAAATCGCAGCGATCTACGGTACTATTTACAAGGTAACTCAAGCCGCTGTTAACGAATTTGTGCAGCAGCCCATGACATAATCATAACGAATATCGCTGCGGTTCCGACTGTCGATCCAAGGCTTGAGCCAAGAGTTTGGCCGCCTGGCATCTTCGGTGGCCGCACCAGCGCGGAATATGGCGATCCATCTGATTCATCACGCTGATAACACTGACCCGACCGCCGACATCCGTTTGCCGTCCTCTGGCCTTGCCATGCATCCACACTTCCCACTTTCCGTCGGGCAGGTCGAATTTGCGGCCCTGGCTAGCCATCGCCGCTATTCCATACTTCGGGCGCGCGCTGTGAGCGCACGACCGGGGTTTTATCAACCTCACTCACCCCATCGCTAACATCAAAGGAGCATACGCATGAAACAACCTGTTCGCGTCGTTATCACTGGCGCCGCTGGCAACATTGGCTACGCTATGGCGTTTCGGATTGCCTCTGGCAGCATGCTAGGTCCCGATCAACCGGTGATCCTGCATCTGCTGGAAATCACCCCAGCCCTGCAAGCTTTGCAAGGCGTTGTGATGGAGATCAACGATTGCGCATTCCCGCTGGTCGCTGGCGTGGTCGCTACCGATGATCTCAAGACCGCCTTTACCGATGCCAACTATGCGATGCTGGTCGGCGCTCGTCCGCGCGGCCCTGGCATGGAGCGTAAGGATCTGCTGACAGCCAACGGTGCGATTTTCGGGCCGCAGGGCAAAGCGTTAAACGATTACGCCGCTCGCAATGTGCGGGTGCTGGTGGTCGGTAACCCGGCCAATACCAACTCGTTGATCGCCGCTAGCAACGCTCCTGATCTGGATCGTCGTCAATTCCACGCCATGACCCGTCTGGATCACAATCGGGCGCTCAGTCAGTTGGCCGAGAAGACTGGCTCGCACGTGAACGATATTAAGAAAATGACCATTTGGGGCAATCATTCCTCGACCCAGTATCCTGATATCAGCCAGTGCACAGTCAAGGGCAAAAGCGCCACCTCGCTGGTCGATCAGAGCTGGTATCGCAATACCTTTATCCCCGACGTGCAACAGCGCGGTGCGGCGATCATTAAAGCGCGCGGTGCCTCCTCGGCGGCATCGGCGGCATCGGCGGCTATCGATCACATGCGCGATTGGAGTCTGGGCACACCGGAAGGCGATTGGGTCAGCATGTCGGTGCCCTCGGATGGGTCCTACGGCATTGGCGAGGGTGTGATTTATTCTTATCCGTGTGTGTGCAAAGACGGGGACTATCAAATCGTGCAGGGTCTGGCGATTGATGAGTTCAGCCGTGAGAAGATGAAAGCGACTGAGCAGGAGCTACGCGAGGAACGCGCCAGCGTCGAAGATCTGCTAAAAGCCAAGTAAGGCGATGCTCAACCGTCCCCATCAACGCAATGGGGGCGGTATACAGAAAAATCCCGATGGGACGACTACACTTTTGCAACGACACCCTTAAACGTCGTTACATAACCCGAACCTACCCAATTGGAGGCTATGCATGACCAGCCACGAAGAATTTCATCGCCGTTCCATTGAGGACCCCGAAGGTTTTTGGGGCGAGGAAGCCAAGAAAATCTATTGGCACAAACCGCCCCAGAAAATCCTCGACTACTCCAAGCCACCTTTCGTCAAGTGGTTTGTCGGCGGTGAAACCAATCTTTGTTACAACGCTGTTGACCGGCACTTGAAAGACCGTCCCGATCAATCGGCGCTGGTTTACATTTCCACCGAAGTCAACGAAACCAAGGTCTATACCTATCAGGAACTGTACCGCGAAGTGAACCGCTTCGCGGCTGTTTTGCAGGAATTGGGCGTCAAGAAAGGCGACCGGGTGATTGTGTACATGCCGATGATTGCCGAGGCCACCATTGCGATGCTGGCTTGCGTTCGGCTCGGTGCGATTCACTCGGTGGTATTCGGCGGCTTTGCCTCGGCCAATTTGGCGGTGCGCATCGATGACGCTAAGCCCAAGCTGATGATCACCTCTGATGCGGGTATGCGCGGTGGTAAGCCGGTACCTTACAAGCATCTGGTTGATGAAGCGATCCGCTTGTCGAAGTTTCCGCCGGAAAAGGTGCTGATCTGTAATCGGGGTCTGGACAAGGGCATGAAGCTGGTCGAAGGCCGCGATGTCGACTACGCCACCTTGCGCGCTAAGCACCTAGATGCCGAGGTACCGGTTACCTGGCTGGAATCCAACGAGCCGAGCTACATCCTTTATACCTCTGGCACCACCGGCATTCCCAAGGGCGTCCAGCGCGATACCGGCGGTTACACGGTCGCGCTCGCCGCGACGATGGAGCATCTGTATTGCTGTTATCCGGGCGAGGCGATGTTCGCCACCTCCGATATTGGCTGGGTGGTCGGCCACTCCTATATCGTCTATGCGCCGCTGATTAACGGTTGTACGACCATCATGTACGAAGGATTGCCCACCAACCCCGATCCGGGCATCTGGTGGAAGATCGTACAGGATTACAAGGTCACGTCTATGTTCTCCTCGCCGACTGCGGTTCGGGTACTGAAGTCGCAAGATCCGAAGTACATGAAGATGTACGATCTATCGGCTTTGCGCTATCTGTTCCTGGCTGGCGAGCCGCTGGATGAGCCGACCTCGCGCTGGATCAACGACGGTCTGGCTCGCCCGGTGCTGGATCACTACTGGCAGACCGAAACGGGTTGGCCGATGTTGACCTATCTACCCGGCGTGGAACTCAAACCCAATCGTTTCGGTTCACCGGGTATGCCGAACTTTGGTTACAACATCAAAGTGATCAGCGAAGGCACTGGCGAGGAAGTCGGTGCGGGCGAGAAGGGCGTCTTGGTGGTAGTACCGCCGCTGCCGCCGGGCAATTTGTCCACGGTGTGGGGCGATGATGAACGCTTCGTCAAGAGCTACTTCAGTGGCTTCAAGGAGATGGTGTACAGCTCCTTTGACTGGGCAGTACGCGATGAAGATGGGTATTACTTCATCATGGGCCGCACCGACGACGTGATCAATGTCGCCGGCCATCGTCTCGGCACCCGTGAAATTGAGGAAGCGATCCAAAACCATCCGGCTATCGCTGAGGTGGCTGTCATCGGCGTGGCTGACAAACTCAAAGGTCAAGTGCCGGTTGGGTTTGCTCGCTTGAAAGATCCCAGCCAATTGGGCGCACAGGGTGCGGCTGAGAAACTGGAGAAGGAAGTGATCGGCAAGGTGCAGGAAATTCTGGGCGCGGTGGCCAAGCCGTCCCGGGTCCACTTCGTCACCGCCCTGCCAAAAACTCGCTCCGGCAAGCTGCTGCGTCGGTCAATCCAGGCGCTGGCCGAAGGCCGCGATCCGGGTGATCTGTCTACGTTGGATGATCCGAACTCGCTGGAAGAAGTCCGGCGGGCGGTCGGCCAGTCTTGAGCGATTTGCGGGTTTCGCCTAGGGTAGTTCGCCCATAGGTAGATCAAACGCTTAGCGATTGACTCAAAACCCTTCCTCACTCTTGGGGAAGGGTTTTTTTATGGTCAGATTCAATACGATCTAAAGCGCCTTCGCCCGCTCGCGCAAGACAAACTTCTGCATCTTGCCGGTGGATGTTTTCGGCAATGGCCCGAACACCACAGTTTTCGGCACTTTGAAGCGGGCCAGTTGCGAGCGGCAAAATTCGATGATTTCCTCTTCAGTGGTATTTTCCTTGCCAGGCTGAAGCGTGACGAAGGCGCACGGCGTTTCACCCCATTTCTCATCAGGCCGAGCAACCACAGCGACTTCCAGCACCGCCGGATGGCGATACAACACATCCTCCACCTCAATCGTCGAGATGTTCTCGCCGCCGGAAATGATGATGTCCTTGGAGCGATCCTTGATGTCGATATAACCGTTCTCGTGCCATACCGCCAAGTCGCCACTGTGGAACCAGCCGCCTTCGAATGCTTCTTCGCTGGCGCTGGGATTTTTCAGATAACCCTTCATCACGTTATTGCCGCGCATGAAGATTTCGCCGATAGATTTGCCGTCTTTCGGCATCGGCTCCAGGGTTTGCGGATGCGCCACCATCAGCCCTTCCAGCATGGGATAACGCACGCCCTGCCGCGATTTCAATACGGCGCGCTCTTCCAAAGGCTTCTCGTTCCACTCATCATGCCAGGCGCACACCACCGCTGGACCGTACGTTTCAGTCAGGCCGTAGACATGGGTGACCTCGAAATTCATCCGCTCCATGCCCTCAATGACAGCAGCCGGTGGAGCCGCACCGGCCGTCATCACCTTGACCCGATGGTTGATCCCGGCTTTCATTTCATCGGGGGCGTTCTTGAGGGTATTCAGGACAATCGGCGCGCCGCAGAAATGATTCACCTTCTCTTTCTTGATTAGATCAAACACCAGATCAGCGCGTACTTGTCGCAAACAGACATTGGTTCCGACGGTGGCAGCGATAGTCCAAGGGAAGCACCAACCGTTGCAGTGGAACATCGGCAATGTCCACAAATAGACCGGATGCAGGCCCATATCCCAGACCATAGCGTTACAGATCGCATTCAGATAAGCGCCGCGATGATGATAAACGACGCCTTTGGGATTGCCGGTCGTGCCAGAGGTGTAATTCAGGGAAATAGCCTGCCATTCGGTAGCTGGGTTTTGCCAAGCGAATTCGGGATCGCCTTCGGCAATAAACGCTTCGTAATCCAATTGACCCAGCTTGCGGCCCCCGCTGTATTCCGGGTCGTCGACATCGATCACCACAGGGCGCTTGGCAGGCTCCATCATGTTCAACGCTTTGCCGATGGTGTCGGAAAATTCCCGGTCGGTAAACAACAGCTTGGCCTCGCCATGGCCCAACATAAAAGCGATAGCTTCAGCATCCAGCCGAATGTTCAGCGTATTCAGCACCGCCCCATTCATCGGTACGCCGAAATGTAGCTCGAACATTTCCGGAATGTTCGGCAACATCACGGCCACCGTATCGCCGATGCCAAGACCGCGCTGTTGCAGCGCTGAGGCCAACCGTCGGCAGCGCACGTAGGTCTGTGCCCAGTTGCGACGGACTGCCCCATGTACCACAGCAGTTTTATAGGGGTAAACAGCGGCAGCGCGCTCAATAAAGGTTAAAGGGGTCAACGGCACGAAATTAGCGGCGTTCTGATCAAGATGCAGGGTATAGGGATTGTGGCCGGTGGCGCTCATGACGCGATGTCCTCCGTTGGTGGTCTTAAGCTGATAATCAACGAGCTATGGCATGGCCAGACGATCAGCAGCCTTTCCATTCCGGCTTACGCTTGCCGATGAACGCATCGATACCCTCGCGGGCGTCCTCGCTGTTCATGTTGCAGGCCATAGTCTCGCTTGCACAAGCATAGGCGGCTTCCAGACCCATCTCCAATTGACGGTAAAACAATTCCTTGCCCATGGCGATGGCCAGTGGGGATTTAGCGCAGATCGAATCGGCTAATCGCTTAACCGCAGCGTCCAACTGATCCAGCGGCGCAACACGGTTGATCAAGCCCTGTTGCAGGGCGGTTGGAGCATCGATGAAATCGCCGGTCAACAGCAAATCCAGAGCTTGCTTGCGACCGAGATTGCGACTGAGGGCAACGCCTGGCGTGGCGCAAAACAGGCCGACATTAATGCCAGAGGTTGCGAATCGCGCATTATCTGAAGCCACAGCCAGATCACAAGCCGCCACTAACTGGCAACCCGCGGCAGTAGCGATACCGTGTACGCGGGCGATCACCGGTTGCGGCATTCGATTAATGGTGAGCATGACCCGGCCGCACTGAGCGAACAGCGCCTGATGGAATGCCTGCTCGGTATGTGCCCGCATCTCTTTGAGATCGTGGCCAGCGCAGAAAGCTGCACCGTTGCCGGCAATCACCACTACACGGACGGCCTTATCAGCTGCGACTTGATCCAGCTCGGCTTGCAATGCCGTCAGCATCGCTTGCGATAATGCGTTGTATTGCTTTGGCCGATTAAGGGTCAGGGTGACAATGCCACCGTCGGTTTGTCGCAAGACAAAGGCTTCTTCGGAAGCGGCCATTGCTGTCATATGGGATTCTCCTCTGACTTTGGGGGTTGCTCGAAATTTCCAAGGGCGCGGTATATGCTATGCGCCAGTTTAAGAGGTCTGGCTACCTTAAACGATAGACCTCATAAGAGATTCTTTTCAATCTAAAAATGACCCCAGGAGCGCTAAAACGAGCTATTCAGCTTTAGGGTTCGACCATAGCAGGCCCGGCGTCTCATGAGTACACACGATCTGCCGCTGGTTTATATCGTTGGTGATGATGCAACGCTGCGCGAAACCCTACGCCGTCTTTTGGAATCCGTAGGACTACGAGCGCTTGGCTTCGCCGATGCTGATGCATTTCTGATTGCTTATCAAGCTGATACTCCAGGTTGCCTACTTTTGGATATTCGATTATCCGGACGTAACAATTTAACCTCTCAAAAATACTTGCGAGAGCAAGGCATTAATGTCCCCGTCATCATCATAACCGCCCACGGTAATGTAGCGATGGCGGTAGCCGCCATGAAGCAAGGCGCGCTGGATTTCATCGAAAAGCCTTTTAACGATCAATTGCTGCTTGATTGCGTTCACAACGCGCTGACGGAGGGCAAAGCGCGGCGTCAGACTTACGCCCGTCGTAAGGAGTTACAGAACCGATTCAATACCCTGACGCCCCGCGAACAGGACGTGCTGCGCCAGGTGGTCGATGGCTTCTCCAACCGAAAAATCGCTGAAACCTTGAGTCTGAGTCGTAAAACTGTGGAAGTACACCGGGCCAAAGTAATGCAGAAGATGCAAGCGGACACGTTATCGCAACTGATTAAAATGGCTATTATCATTGATATTATTAAAGTTTTTTCTGAGCCTGCCACACCTGACACATCCGCTTCAGCTAGAGCCGGCTCTGGCGAAAAATCGTGTGCCTGATCCTGATTGCCTACCATTATCAGCCCGGTTATCCACTCCTCGTAGCGGCCAATCGAGACGAGTTTTATAACCGCCCCACCGCGCCGCTCGCTCAGTGGGCCGATGCCTCCCAAATCCTGGCGGGCCGCGATCTTCAAAGTGGTGGTACCTGGTTTGGCATCACCACGACGGGTCGTTTCGCGGCGCTGACCAATTACCGCGATCCCTCGCGGGCGCTATCAAATGCCCCTTCGCGGGGAAAATTGGTCAGCGAATATCTGCGCGGCGCAGAACCCGCACGCTCCTATCTAGATCAGGTGATTGAGAAAGCCAATCTCTACAATGGCTTTAACTTGCTGTTAGGCGACGCTGAGGGACTTTTTTATTACGCCAACTACCAAAACCAACCGCGCGCGCTAGAGCCTGGACTCTACGGTCTTAGCAATCATTTTCTCGATACCCCATGGCCGAAGGTAGAACGGGCGCGGACGGCCTTGCGTCAGACACTCCGTCAAACCCCTAACCCAATACCGGAAGATCTGCTGGAATTGTTACGCGATCAGGAACCTGCGCCCGATCATCAACTGCCCCATACTGGAATCCCTTTAGAGTGGGAACGTTGGCTGTCGCCGATCTTTATCACTGCCCCAGGCTATGGCACTCGCGCCTCAACAGCTCTTTGTGTTCAGGACTGTGGGAGTGTTCGCATCGTTGAAACAACCTGGCCGGACCACAGCCAACAGCGCTTGCAAACACATTGGCCACCCCAGACGCCCGGCGGCGGCCACTTATCATGAGCGCGTAATCCGAGGGCTGTTTTTGCATCCCCTGCAACAGCGCCCTGTACCCGACGGTGTTCGAGAATCGCCTCTTGTTCGGGCAAAGCTCTACGGCTATTCTAGGGAAACTACATACCCATAAACCCGATCACGGGTAGCCGTTTCCCTGGATACTCTCCTCGTTTGGCCCCGGTAGCTCAGTTGGATAGAGCGCACCCCTCCTAAGGGTGAGGTCACAGGTTCAACTCCTGTTCGGGGCACCATTTTTCTAGCGGTCAGGCAGATTAGAGCAAGCTCTGACCGCGTAAAAGTTTGCTCTTAATCGATAGCTTCCATTAAACCCACAATAAAAAGGCCCGGTCGCGATCATGTCAAAAGTCAAATTCTTTAGCGGAGAAAACATCCCCTTAGAAATGCACAAGGTGCGCATCGTTCAGAAATTGAACCTGCCGCCGGTGGATTATCGGTTAAAAGCGATCACTGAATCAGGCAACAACACCTTCCTGCTGCAAAACCGAGATGTATTTATGGACATGCTGACCGATAGCGGCGTCAACGCTATGAGCGATCAGCAGCAAGCCGCGATGATGGTCGCGGACGACAGCTACGCGGGTAGCGAAACGTACAATCGGCTCGAAACCAAGCTGCGGGAAATTTTTGGCCTCCATTACTTTCTGCCCACCCATCAGGGCCGCGCCGCCGAAAATATTCTGTCTCAGGTACTGGTCAAGCCGGGCACCATCGTGCCGATGAATTATCACTTCACCACGACCAAAGCGCATATCACTTTAAACGGCGGTAGCGTCGAGGAAATCATCGCCGATGCCGGGTTGGAGGTCACCAGCGAACACCCGTTCAAAGGCAACATGGATACGGGCAAACTGACCGCTCTGATCGAACAGCACGGCCGCGACAAAATTGCCTTCGTGCGGATGGAGGCCGGTACCAACTTGATCGGTGGCCAGCCTTTCTCTTTGCAAAACCTCGCCGACATTCGCCAGGTATGCGACCGTTACAATCTCCTGCTGGTCCTGGACGCCAGCCTGCTGGCTGACAATTTGTACTTCATCAAGGAACGTGAGGAAAGCTACAAGAATTCAAGCATCCGAGACATCACCCGCCAAATGGCGGCACTTTGCGATGTTATCTATTTTTCCGCCCGTAAGCTCGGCTGCGCCAGGGGCGGCGGCATCTGTCTCAAGACCGAAGATTTGTACCGCAAGATGCGCGGGTTAATCCCACTCTACGAAGGCTTTCTGACCTACGGCGGTATGTCAGTCCGGGAAATGGAAGCCTTAACCGTCGGTCTTGAGGAGACCATGGACGAGGACATGATCAACCAGGGGCCGCAATTCATCCGCTATATGGTCGATGAATTAGTCAAGCGCGGCATCCCGGTGATCACCCCGGCTGGTGGCCTGGGCTGCCACCTCAATGCGATGGAATTCCTTCACCATGTGCCGCAAAGCCAATACCCTGCCGGGGCGCTGGCCTCAGCACTTTATATTGCAAGCGGCATTCGCGGCATGGAACGCGGCACGCTGTCTGAGCAGCGTGATCCCGCTGGAAATGAAGTCTTTTCCAACATGGAATTGTTGCGGCTGGCGCTGCCCCGGCGGGTGTTTACGCTTTCCCAGGTTAAATACGCCATCGACCGCATCACCTGGCTGCATGAAAATCGGGGTCTGATCGGTGGTCTGGAATTTATCGAAGAACCCGAAATTTTGCGGTTCTTCTATGGCCGTTTAAAGCCAGTATCCGGTTGGCAGGAAAAGCTACTGGACCGTTTCCAGCAAGACTTCGGCGACAGTCTGTAACGCAGAATAAAAAGGCCGCATTTGCGGCCTTTTTGTCAAAAATTTCAATAAGATCGCTCAGACCGTGTGCTCAGCCGAGACCAAAACAAGATTATCGCGATGAATTAAGGCCGGTTCGTCGATCGGCCCGATCGATGCCTCAATCCGGCGGGTCGTTTTACCGATCAACAGCAAGGTTTGATCCATCCCGTAGTTTACTAATCCACGCGCGATCTCATCTCCGGCCGGATCCAAGCAGGCCACCAGATCGCCACGGTCAAAGCGACCTTCTACGGCTGTCACACCCACCGGAAGCAGGCTCTTACCATCGGCGCGCAATGCTCTTACCGCGCCGCTATCCAGCCATAACCGACCTTTGACCTGTAATTGCACCGCCAGCCATTGCTTGCGCGCCGCCAGTGGGCTTTGTTGGGGCCGCAGCAGGGTTCCCAAATTCTCGCCGACCGCCACGCGCCGCAAGACCTCCGGTTCACGCCCCCATGCCAGCAAGGTGAACGCTCCAGAACTCGCCGCCTTGGCCGCAGCGTGTAATTTAGTCGCCATACCCCCACTACCTAAACTTCCCGCCCCGCTCGCCATCGCTTCCAGCGCGGGATCACCGGCCTTGCCTTCCGAAATCAAACGCGCATCGGCAAACTGGCGCGGGTTTTTATCATACAGACCTTGCTGATCGGTGAGGATCACATACAGTTCCGCTTCAACCAGATTCGCTACCAGAGCGCCCAGCGTATCGTTATCGCCGAAGCGGATTTCCTCAAAGGCCACGGTGTCATTTTCATTGATAACCGGAACGACTCGTAATCGCAATAACGTCCGCAAGGTATTACGCACATTCAGATAGCGCTGGCGGTCAGCGGCGTCTTCGTGCGTTAGCAAAATCTGGGCCGTTTGAATCCGGTGACGCGCAAACGCTGACTCCCAGGCTTGCACCAGGCCCATCTGCCCGACCGCCGCCGCTGCCTGGAGATCAGACAACGCCGTCGGCCGCTGCGACCAACCCAAACGCCGCATTCCTTCCGCAACAGCCCCGGAAGTCACCAGTAACACTTCCCGACCCGCCTGATGTAATTCCGCCATCTGCGCCACCCAGGCGTCGATAGAAAAATTATCTAATCCCTGGCCATCGTTGGTAATCATGGCGCTGCCGATCTTCACCACCCAGCGCTGGGCCGCGCCGAGTTGCTCGCGGCTTTTGCTAAACATCATCCGTCTCATCGTTGGCTGTGGGCACCGACCCCTGCTCCACCGCTGTCGCCTGTTCCTGCTGGAGGGTATCCAGCCGGTCCATGACCGCCTGCATTAACGCCACTGTACCCTCACCGGCTAACGCAGAAATCGAAAACAGGGGACCGCGCCAACGCAGCGAGCGGCGAATCTTCGCCATCAACGCCTTACGCTCCGCTTCAGGCACTAAATCCAGCTTGTTCAGCACCAGCCAGCGCTCCCGGCTCGCCAATTCCGGACTGTAGCGCTTCAACTCCTTGAGAATCACCCGCGCATCCTGCACCGGATCGCCGCTATCGCTATGGGGCGAAACATCAATCAGATGCAATAGCAGGCGGGTGCGGGCTAAATGCCGTAAAAACTGGATGCCCAATCCTGCCCCTTCAGCCGCCCCTTCAATCAATCCTGGAATATCAGCCATGACGAAGCTGCGCAGCGGTCCAACCCGGACCACGCCTAAATTGGGATGCAAGGTGGTAAAGGGATAATCGGCCACCTTGGGCCGGGCGGCGGATACGGTGCGGATTAAAGTAGATTTACCCGCGTTTGGCATTCCCAGCAGACCGACATCGGCGATGACTTTCAATTCCAGGCGGATATCGCGCGCTTCACCCGGTGTGCCCGGCTTGGCCTGACGCGGGGCGCGATTGGTGCTGCTTTTGTAACGGGTGTTGCCAAGACCATGAAAGCCCCCGCGCGCTACCAGCAAGCGCTGACCCGGTTCGACCAGATCGCCGATCAATTCACTGGTTTCGACATCGTAGGCCAGCGTCCCCACCGGTACGATGATCTCCAGATCAGCCCCACTGCGGCCGGTGCAATTGGCCCCCATGCCTTTCTTGCCATTCTCGGCCCGAAACAACCGGGTATAGCGGTAATCAGCCAGGGTGTTGAGTTCAGGATCGGCCTTAAGGTAGATGCTGCCGCCATCACCGCCATCACCGCCATCAGGTCCACCGAAGGGTATATATTTCTCACGCCGGAAGCTGACACAACCGTCGCCGCCGTCGCCAGCCTCGACTCGGATGATCACTTCATCGACGAATTTCATTAAAATTCACTCTGGTTTGGAAACTCCCCCTTTAAGGGGATAAAGCCTGCATGGGAGCGGCATCACCTTGGCTATGTGGCTTTGCCTGGCTAAACCCGACCCAAAAGAAAAGCCCCATCTGGGGCTTTTATCGCGCCAGGAGCTATCGCTCACTGCGCAGGGTAGACGCTCACATACTTGCGGTTGAACGGCCCCTTGGTCTCAAAGGTTACATGACCTTCGACCTTGGCATAGAGGGTGTAATCCTTACCGCAACCCACATTCACGCCTGGATGGAATTTAGTACCGCATTGCCGAACGATGATATTGCCCGGTATGGCCAACTGGCCACCAAACAGCTTGACGCCTAAGCGCTGCGCTTGTGAGTCGCGACCATTGCGGCTACTGCCGCCTGCTTTTTTATGTGCCATGTTTAAGCCCTCTTACGCCGCCGTATCGGTTTTTTGCAGTGTCGGCGCAGCGCCACTTTGTGCAGCCGAAACAGCACCCGATGCACTGATCCCGCCGATCCGCACTTCGGTAAAACTCTGGCGATGACCTTGGGTCTTACGGTAGTGTTTGCGGCGCTTGAATTTGACGATGAGAACCTTCGGGCCACGACCTTGCGATTTTACCGTAGCGCTCACCCGCGCGCCGTCAATGTAAGGCGAGCCGACTTTAATCTGGTCACCATCGGCGATCATCAATACCGTGTCGAATTCCACGGCGGTGCCTTCCTCGGCATCTAGCTTTTCGATTTTGAGGGTCTGACCCTCGGCCACCCGGTATTGTTTGCCCCCGGTTTTGATGACAGCATACATTGATCAATTCTCCAAAACGACTTCGGCCGTCCCGACTAAAGGGGTGAGATTCTAGCCGTGTACTCGGTTAAGGTCAAACAAATTCCAGTCCTCAAGAAGGCTTAGGCCCTCGCCTTGACCCTATGGCGGCCAATCCGTAGCATGGGTGACGATTTTCTGCCAAGCCATCATCTTCCATGACTATCGAACACCTCCGCGCGCCTATCGCGGACGACTTGCAAGCTGTTAATGCCCTGATCCGCCATCAGTTGCATTCCGATGTGGTGCTGATTAACCAATTAGCGGCCTACATCATTGACAGCGGCGGTAAAAGGCTACGCCCAGTCACGGTTTTGCTGGCAGCTCAAGCCTGTGGCTATACCGGACGACAGCATATTGATGCGGCCGCCATTATTGAATTTATCCACACCGCTACCTTGTTGCATGATGATGTCGTGGATGAATCAGGCTTGCGGCGCGGGCGGGAAACTGCAAACGCGATTTGGGGTAATCAAGCCAGTGTTCTGGTGGGCGATTTCCTCTATTCCCGCGCATTTCAAATGATGGTCAACATCGGCAGTATGCGCATCATGGAAATCATGGCCGATACCACCAACACCATCGCCGAGGGCGAGGTCATGCAGTTGCTCAACTGCCACGATCCCGATACCACTGAAGCACGCTATATGGCAGTGATTCACTGCAAAACCGCCAAACTGTTTGAGGCGGCGGCGCAGCTTGGCGCGGTCTTGACCGGGCGGCCCCGTGAGGACGAATTGGCGATGGCGCGCTACGGCCTGCATCTAGGCACCGCTTTTCAGCTCATTGATGATGTTTTGGACTACAGCGCCTCCAGCGCTGAACTGGGCAAGAACATCGGCGACGACCTAGCCGAAGGTAAGCCTACCTTGCCGCTGATCCACGCTATGCGCCATGGCTCGCCCGAAGAAGCCCAGATCATTCGCCATGCCATTGAGCAAGGCGGTTTACAGCAGATTGACTTAGTGACCCGCACTATTGAGTCAACTGGAGCACTGGACTATACTTCGCGACTTGCCGTAAAAGAGGCCGAACTGGCCATCACCAGCTTACCGATGCTCCCGGAGTCTCCAGCCAGAGACGCACTGATCGGTTTAGCTCAGTTTGCGGTTAATCGCCGTTACTAATTACTCCCCTGTCGGGGTGTAGCTCAGCCTGGTAGAGCGCTGCCTTCGGGAGGCAGAAGTCGCAGGTTCAAATCCTGTCACCCCGACCAAACTTACTCTGCAATCAAGCTGGCAGCATCGCGCCAGCATGGACACCTCCTTTTCATCTCACTCTGTTTTCACCTATAAACATTGGGTTGAACATCGATTTTTCAGTTTCACTCCAGCTCGGCTAATAATTGCTCGGTCAAACTGATCATCTGCGCAACCGCCGCCGCAGGCGATTCAATAGCAATATCCCCGACTTCCCAGTACTCCACACGCGGTTCATAAGTCGGAAAATAGGCTTTTACCATTGGCTCATGCTCAATTTGGCTCAAGGCGATGACGCGATCCGCCGTGAGAAAATCGGCGGGATAGACCGTGAGGGGACGGCGTGGCGGTTCCTCCAGATGGACTCCCAGCCCACGCAGCGCTTCAAGGGTGTAGAGTGAAATGGGTCCCGGGTTGCGGAACACGGTAATATCCGGCGCTAGCCCGCGCGAATCGGCCCGCCACAACAAGCCACGCAACTGCGCATGGTGATTGAAATACAGCTCGCAAAAACGGCTGCGGTAGTAGTTGCCTGTGCACAAAAAAAGAATAAATTTCAAAATTTGCTTCCCCGGATTTTTGTATCTGATCAAAGTGGCTCTATCAAGCCTGGCCCCTGACTGACAGGCCGATTGACGGCGGTGCCAACCGGCCAAAGCGTTATACGGTCGGCTGAATACGAGCGCAACAGCGGTAATAGTTGGGCAGGATCGCACACCGCTGGGTCTAACCAGTGATCGTAATCGGTCGGCTCCAAAATGACGGGCATCCGCTCATGAATCTCGCTGATCCGATCATTGGCTTCGGTCACCAGGATCGTGCAAGATTCGACAACCTCCCCCGCTCGCTCCCAATGCTCCCATAAACCGGCAAATACAAAGGGTGATTGATCAGTCATGCCGATCCAATACGGTTGCTTGCGATCCCCAACTTTACCCCATTCATAAAAACCATCAGCGGGAATGAGGCAGCGCCGCTGGCGGAACGCCTGTCGATACGTCGGTTTTTCCGCGACCGTTTCCGCACGCGCGTTGATAGTGCTGTATTTCACACGCGGCTCTGGCGACCAGGCTGGAACCAGCCCCCAACGCAGCCATACCGCCTCGCGCGATCTCTCGCCGCTGGCGCGGATACCTAACACCGCCTGGTTCGGTGCTACGTTATAGCGCGGTGAATAATCAATGGGCAGCGTTAGGCCAAGCTGTTGGGTTAAGACGCCGCCGGAATCTGCCTGGATGAATCGACCGCACATAACAATGCCTCTACCGTGATGATCCGTTGACATACGCCTATTGATCGACGTAGCGTGCCGTGGCCGCCTTCTCGCCAAACAACCCTAAACCAGCCTCCTAGCCATGTTGATAACAAACCCGCAACGTTGCGCCTGGTGTAGCCAAGACCCACTTTATGTGATTTATCATGATGAGGAATGGGGCGTTCCGGTCCACGACGACCGTAAATTGTTCGAGATGCTGGTCTTGGATGGCGCTCAAGCAGGATTAAGCTGGTTGACGATTCTGCGCAAGCGGGAAAATTACCGACACGCATTCGACCATTTTGATCCGGAATTGATCGCCCGTTACGACGAGCGGCGCATCGAACAACTACTCGCCGATCCTGGTATCGTGCGCAACCGCCTCAAAATCGCTGGAGCGATCCAAAATGCCCGTGCTTATCTGGCGTTGTGCGAGCGATATGGCTCTTTCGCGCCTTTTCTCTGGCGCTATGTCGATGGAGCGCCACGCCAGAATAGCTGGAAATCGCTGGCTGAGGTTCCAGTCAAAACGATGGAAGCGGAAGCAATGAGTAGGGACTTGAAGCGGCTTGGCTTTAGCTTTGTCGGCCCCACGATTTGCTATGCCTTTATGCAGGCTGCCGGAATGGTCAATGACCATCTCATCGACTGTTTCCGTCATCGTGAATTAGCACAAGCCAACCTATAGCGAACCAACCTATCACCCACTATCGGCGCTGCAAAAATTCCTGAATAGCTTGCCAGTATTCACGGTAGCCTTGCAGATCATTATGGCCTGCGCTGGCGATAGTCACCTGCTCTTTCGGACCGGCCCACACTGTGAACAATCGCTCAGAATGCCGAGCGGCGATCACTTCATCACGGCCAGCAACGATCATGCGTAGTGGCATCTTCAGCTTGGTTGCCAGTGCTGCTGAATCGTAAAGATCGCCAAGTATTAACCGCACGGGTAGAAATGGATAAAAGTCTTGCGCGACCTCGGTGATGCTGTCGAAAGGAGTGACCAGCAACACGCCCAATGCGGGCCGTTGGCTGGCGAGATAACTGGCGACGCCGCTTCCCAAACTGCGCCCAATGGGGACCACGCGGGCGGGATCGACATTGGGCTGGCGGATAAAATGGTCATAAATGGTCAGTGCATCGGCCAATAAAGCCCACTCGGTCGGGTGACCGCCGCTTAAGCCGTATCCACGATAATTGACCAAACCCAAGTCCCAGCCCGCAAACACAGCGCTGAATTCCAGCATCCACGAAACTTCTTCGGCATTGCCGCCAAAATACAGCGCCAGCGGCCGCGCGTAACCCACACCCGCTGGCAAATGCCAACCATGCAAGAACGTTCCATCGCTGGCTTTCAGCGTTACTTCATGTACTTGCGGATGGCGAGCTAGAATTGCCTGACCTGTCGCAGGAGTGAGCGGCTGCGGGAAGTAGATCAATCTCTCCCCGGCATTGAGCAACGTCATGAAAACACCTCCAGCGACTAATGCCAGCAGGGCAGCGATGATAAAGGCACGACGCCCTGCGGCAGGATTGAGTTTTTTGCCGTCTTTTTCGCCTAAATCCATGAGTCACAATCTTCAAAAGAGCGCGCAAATCCTGGCACCGTCGCAGGGGGTTGGGGCAAGTTGAAATGTGTCGGATAGCGTACTGCGAGCAGATACAGACCCTCAGCCGGTGCAGTGACGCCCGCTTGGGTGCGATCCCGCCGCGCCAGGACCTCACCGGCCCACGCAACCGGCTGGTCACCGGTGCCGATGACCATCAGAACACCGGCGATATTACGGACCATATGATGCAAAAAAGCGTTGGCTTCCACTTCCAGCACCACCCCATCGCCCTGTCGGCTTACCGTCAGCTCGCGAATTTCCCGTATCGGATGGCGGGCCTGGCACTCAGCGGCGCGAAAGGAACTGAAATCATGCTCGCCGATCAACTGTTGTCCGGCCACGTGCATCAGCTCGGCATTTAAGGATTGATAGCACCAAGTCGCTCGACTACGCCATAACGCGGACCGGTGCGGTTGGTTGAAAATCAAATAGCGATAGCGACGACCCAGCGCGGAAAAGCGGGCATGAAAATCATCAGGCACTTGCTGCGCCCAACGCAGGCTGAGATCGGGCGGTAAATTAGCGTTTCCCCCCAAAACCCAGGCGCGCGCCTTGCGGACAGCCGTGGTATCGAAGTGAACCACCTGGCCCAGCCCGTGAACTCCGGCATCGGTGCGACCGGCGCAGACCAGCTTAACTGGATGGTCAGCTACCTTAGCCAGAGCCTGTTCCAGGCAATATTGCAAGGTTCTGACTTGTGGCCGTTGCGCCTGCCAACCCCGGAAGCCAGACCCGTCATATTCGACCCCTAATGCTACGCGCACCTTTCAATCCGCGCTCGTGACCAAGCGAAACCGCATCGAAATAAATCGCCCTAAAACGAAAATCCCCCGGTCATGGGAGGCCAGGGGATTGGCTTGCCAGCGATTGACGTTAGGCACCTTTGGGACTGGTAGCGCCGCCATCCTGATACAAAGCCCGCACCATGGGTTTGTCACGGTTGTAGATGTCGCCCCTGAAATTGGCTAGGCCATTGTCGTCAACCCAAACCGTCCAGTACAACAGATACACCGGCACTTCCTGTGGCAAATTGACCACACGTTGCTTGCCGCTGGACGCCGCTGCCTTAATAGCCTGTCGACTCCATTTGGGATCGTGCTTGAGCAAATACTCGGCCAATTCCACCGGGTTGGACAGCCGGATACACCCGGAGCTGAAAGTGCGTTGGCTTTGACTGAACAAGCCGCGCGTCGGCGTATCGTGCAAATAGACGTTATAGGGATTCGGGAACATAAACTTGATTCCGCCCAGCGCGTTACGCGGTCCGGCGTCCTGGCGGAACTGATAGTTAAAGTTGTCCTTACCCACGGCTTTCCAGTTTACGGAAGCCGGATTGATTTGCTGGCCCGCGCTGTTGTAGATGTGAATATTCTGCTTCGCCAGAGCATACGGATTGCGCTTCAACTGCGGTAGCTTGTCCTTCACAGCGATAGAACGCGGCACATACCATTTGGGACTCATCACCAGATAGGCCATGTTGGCGGTAAAAGTTGGCGTCTGCCGCTCTTCCCGACCTACCACAACCTTGGCTTCCATAACCGCTTTGCCGTTTTCGATCACATTCATTTTGAAATTGGGGATATTCACCAGGATATAGCGCGAGCCTAGCTGGTCGGGCATCCAGCGCCAGCGCTCCATGTTCAGCGCAACCTGGCGAATCCGCTGAGCGGCCGGGACGTTTAAGGCCGCCAGGGTGGCACCGTTGACAGAGCCGGTTTCGCCCAAGCCGTGGCGCTTTTGAAAACGGCGCACAGCATCAGATAGCGCTTTATCGTAGATCGGCGCTTTTCCGGCGTCGCCTTCGGCTAAATCGCCGCTAGCCTGTAAGCGCAAGCGCAGATTACGCACCGCCGCCCCCTGAGCGCCTGGCCCCAGGGCACCGCTAACCACCGGCCAACCGCCGGCTTGCTCGGCCTTCTGATAGCGGTGTAAGACCTCGCGCAGTTGCGTATAGCCTTTTTCTTTCGGCGATAGATCGCGCAGTGACTCGGCGATACCTGTGCCAGACAGCGCACCATTCAGCACTTGGGCAAGATCGCGCGAACGGGGTTTAATCGCCCAATCTGGATCGATTTTGCGAGGGGCTACCCGCCCTGACAGCAGGTGCGAGGCGTAGATCAGATAGGCATCGGTCAGTAACAGATCGAACTCGGCCAACTGTCTGGCGTCCCCGCCGCCCTGATGATGGCTGGCTTCCAGCTTTTGCAGGGCATTCCGGCCATAATCACCGGAACGCAATCCTTCGTATTCAGCCTCGCCCAACGCCTTGAGCAGATCAGCAACCAGGGGTGACGGCTTGCCATTGGCGTCAAGCCAGGCCATCTGATAATTGCGCTGCGCGTAAAACGGGATCAGGTAATCCAGTCTGCGCAATTCACGGTTTTGTACAGACAACCGCGTCGGTAGCGGCTCGGTACGGATCTGTTGGCAAATCTGCACGGCTACTCGCGCTGACAGTCCCCCGCCATCGCTTGGACAAGGCGGAAACGCGGGCGGCGCGGCGACGACTTCCCGTGGCGACGCTGATTCCGGCTTGACCGTGATATCCGGCTCAAGCTCATCCTGCGCCGCATCCTCGCCTTGCTCGGCCTGTTGTAATGTAGCCACAGTCGATCCGACGACGAACGGCGCCTTATCAGCAGTAGCAGCAGCAGGCGCTTTATCCGGCGCTGCACTGCCTGTGAGCTGTTGCGCGTCTACCCGCATTGAATCGAACGCGCAAGCGCCTAACAGCGTGGAAGCCAACAGGGAAAATACGATCCGCTTCGACATAAGCACCAATACCCTAGAACTTGGGGACAGCCTAAAATGTCGTATCAGCATACCAACAAAGTATCAAAAAAGCCACTCATTTCCGTCAGAAAACAACACCAGGATTCAATGTTGCCATCCAGGGAATTAGACGGTTACGATCAAAGATAATTCCAATTTTACCAATGCGATACTTCACGCAATTCCAGCAAAATTTCGTTAAGCGGCGCACCTGTGCTGTCTACTACACAAACCAGGTTAGCCACACCGCACAAGGATTGCCTGGCACCGCGAATAATCCAGCCATGGGGTGGAGTCCAGCCGCGCATTCCGCTAAACATCGCCAGTTGATCGGCGTTGCCCTGAGCGATGCGTCGGTAATCGCGGGCGAATTGCGCCAATCGACCCATGTCGTTGTGGCTCATCAGGCCATAGCCTTCCAGCAGATAACCGTCATCACGGAAATGGCAGACTACATTTACGCCATCCAACGCCAGTAATCGCCGGATCATGCTCATGCTACCGGCTCCTTCCTTTCCAGAATGGCGAAAGCAGCCTCATAGTCGGCTTTTTCATTGGCCATCACCACGCCCATAAAGGGCGGCAGGCTGAATTTACCCGCTTGCTTGTAGTTTTCTCGCTGCAATCCGCTCACTACCACCGACCAGTCAAAGCCGATCAGTGTAAATTCTTTAATCGGGTAAAATCCTTCCATACCGGTCACTTTTTCCCAGCCGCGCGCCTGCATGGTGGCGATGCTCAAATTGGCCGCACACATGTGCGCTAAAAGATCCAGCACCGATTCGTTGATGCGATCCGGGTGGGCGATGCGGTGTTCGAGTAATTCGCCGCTACCCCGGAACTCAAAAGCAGCCATCGCCCCCGGCAATTTCAGCAAATCATCAAGCATAGTCATAAAAATCCCTCCTAATCCCTTGAATTGGCGTTTTATCGAGGCAGTTTTAAATCATGTCCGCAGGCACATTGGCCAGGGTCTGGCGCATGAATCCGACAACCTCGTTGATCGAACCCTTGCTGTTATCGAGCAGGCAGAAAACATTGGCGATCACGCAAACGCTATAGTTGGGGCCGTGGACCAACCAGCCGCGTGGCGGCATGAGGCCATTCAGCGGCTCCAGGGATTCCAACATGCTGGCTTCCATGTTGACGCTCATGGTAGTGGCGCGACACATAATAGAAGCCATACGGGCATGTTCTTCGCTCAACGCGCCCCGGTAGGAAAAGCGATCACCCCGGTAGGCGTATTCGCCGGCGGCGATGACGCCTGGTTTAGCCAGCAGATCAGTCACAATGCTCATCCGGTGATGTCCTCAAGTAATGGCCGGCCTAGTGTGGATCGCGGTACGGTCGAAAGCAGGTTCAAACCGGTCTCGCTATTTTAAAAACATAGTCAAGATCCTGGTGAAATGCATGTTCCACGGCAAATGTATTGAAATTGGAATCCCTGTTGCCTTAAGGGTGTCGGCCCAACATGGCTGGCGTTGATTTTTTGGCGAGTCCCGCCCTAGGGGCCGCCTTACCTATCGAGTCGCTGTTACCGGCCATTTTCGACGCTCTAACCAAGACCAATGCTCTGGTGTTGCAAGCGCCGCCGGGTGCGGGAAAGACCACGCGCGCGCCGCTGGCTCTGCTCGATGCCCCTTGGTTAGGCGATAAGACAATTCTAGTGCTGGAACCACGGCGGCTGGCAGCGCGGGCAGCGGCGCTGCGTATGGCGGATTTGCTAGGCGAACCCCTTGGTCAGCGCGTGGGATATCGGACTCGTTTTGAAAGCCAAATTTCTCGCCAAACCCGTATCGAAGTGGTCACCGAAGGGATCCTGACCCGCCGTCTGCAACGCGATCCTGCCTTGGAAGAAGTCGGCTTGATCATCTTCGATGAATTCCATGAACGCAGCCTGCACGCTGATCTGGCGCTGGCTTTGTGCCTTGACAGCCAACGCGGACTGCGCGAGGACTTACGCCTGCTGGTGATGTCGGCTACGCTGGATGGCGCAGCGGTCGCTGGATTGCTGGGAAAGGCACCGATCCTCACCAGCGAAGGCCGCTCGCATCCTGTGGCAGTGCGTTATCTGCCGCGCGATCCTGACGGTCTTGATCTTAATAGCATCATTCGCGCCATCCGGGGGGCACTGCAAGAGGAGCAGGGCGACATTCTGGTCTTCCTGCCAGGCGGCGGCGAGATTCGCCAAATCCTGCACCGCTTAACCGCCGAATCAGCTTGTCTTGGTCTGTCGCTGCATCCCCTGTATGGCGATTTACCAGATGCTGATCAGCAACGCGCTATCCAGCCCGATCCGCAGGGACGGCGCAAGATCGTCCTGGCCAGTGCGATTGCCGAAACCAGTCTGACTATTGAAGGCATTGGGGTGGTGATCGACTCCGGTTGGACTCGTCGTCCACGCTTCGATCCCGGTAGCGGCCTGACCCGTCTGGAAACCGTACGTGTTTCGGCGGATGCGGCTGAACAACGGGCTGGCCGGGCGGGCCGGTTAGGGCCAGGACGTTGTTATCGCCTCTGGAGTGAGGCGACCCACCGCCGTCTGGCACCACAGCGTAGTCCAGAAATTCTCAATGCCGATCTGGTGCCTTTGGTATTGGAACTGGCTCAATGGGGAACCCACGAGACCGCATTGGCCTGGCTCGATCCCCCCCCAGTCGGCGCTTTGGCACAAGCGCGCGCTGTATTGACTGAACTGGCAGCACTGGACGCGCGGGGCCGTATGACCTCAGTCGGCCAGGCGCTAGCCCGCTTGCCAACCCATCCCCGTCTGGCCCATTTGCTGTGGCGCGGTGCGGCGCTCGGTTGGGGCGCAATAGCCGCCGATCTAGCGGCTGTGTTAGAAGAGCGCGATCTTTTGCGCGGCGAACACCGCTTTGGCAGCGATATCGAAGTGCGCCTGGAGGCTTTACGCGCTTTTCGCCAGCAGGGTCGTGAAGGTGCGCACCACTGGGGAGCCGATCCGGCGGCCTGCGCTCGAATCGAGCGAGCGGCGCAACGCTGGCGACAATTACTGCGTGTTGTCGACAGCGGCGAAGCCCCAGCGCCAACCACTCTTGGCCTGCTACTCGCCTTAGCCTACCCCGACCGCATCGCCAAAAAACGGGATAGCGGCAGCGAGCGCTATCAATTGGCCAATGGTCGAGGGGCGCGATTGCTGCCCGGCGATCCCCTGAGCAATTATAACTGGCTTGTCGCGGCCCATTTAGAAGCGGGTCTTAGTGAAGGGCGGATTTGGCTAGCCGCGCCGGTCAATCCAGCCGATTTGCAAACCCATCTGGCCGATCGTCTACAGACCGTCAGTGAGGTGTATTGGGACGAGCAACAGGCCGCCGTCCGGGCGCGTCAGGAACAGCGGTTGGGCGAACTGGCGCTTACCAGCGCCCCCTTACGTGATCCTGATCCAGATCAGGTGCGCAGCGCGATGCTGGCAGGAATCCGTCAACTGGGGATTGATCGTTTGCCGTGGACCCCTGAGCTGCGCGACTGGCAAGCCCGAATTCTGTCCTTGCGCCATTGGTTTCCAGAGGCAGGCTGGCCGGATGTCAGCGATGCCTGGTTGATGGCCCATCTAGCGGACTGGCTGGAAGATCGGCTTGATGGCATTAGCCGCCGCGATCATTTACCACGGCTGGATCTGGCTAGCGCATTGACCCACCTGGTCGAGGGCCGCGCGCGGGTGTCGCTGAACCAACTGGCACCGACTCACTGGCAAGTCCCCAGCGGCTCGCGAATTCGCTTGCACTATCAGCCGGGCGAACCGCCAGTGCTGGCGGTTAAGTTGCAGGAACTGTTTGGCTTGGCGGATACGCCGCGCATCGCGGAGGGGCGGATTGCAGTGACCCTGCATCTGTTATCACCTGCCCAGCGGCCTATACAGGTGACCCAGGATCTGCGCGGTTTCTGGGAGCGTACTTATCCTGATGTTAAAAAAGAATTAAAAGGCCGTTACCCTAAACACCCCTGGCCGGATGATCCCTGGACGGCGACGCCGACGCGGCGGACACAGGGCGCGCGCAAACCAGGAAGCGGCTGAATCCTGGATTAAGGCACCATCTCGGTGACTTGGCCCGGAACCAGGATATTGATACAGGCTGGTGGCGCGCCTAAAGCACAGGCCAGTACCGAAGTATTATTCAAGGCCGGTACGCCTCCCAACATGACGGTCGGCGAACCCACCACCCACGGCGCTGGCGTCAGCGGTGTGCAGAGGACCGGTGTCGGAACCCCCAAAGCGGCGGCGGTCGCTGAGACGAAGGCCGGATTGGTCGGTGAGATACACATGCCAAAGGGCATAATGTTCACCATCGGCTTATTATCCATGATGTTAGCCGCCGGTTGGCTGCTGGTCAGGGTTTTGTTTTGCGGCAACACAACCAGCGTGCTGATGCCGGGCGGTACGGCGAACATGCATTTCAGCATAGCGCCGTTACAAACATGCATGGACATGGCGTATCTCCTCAATAACCAACTGGCGTGGTTAACTATAGTCCAACCAACCCCGACGCAGCAGAGAAATAATCCATGTATAGCGCCTTAAAACATCTCCATCTCACCACAATTGTCCTGACTTTTTGTCTTTTTATGCTACGCGGCGTGTGGATGCTGACTGATTCGCCGCGTTTGCAACAGCGCTGGGTGCGGATCGCCCCGCATCTAATTGATACGGTTCTACTGGCAAGCGCCATTGGGCTGACGGTTATCCTGAGTCAATACCCGCTGGTGAATAGCTGGCTGACTGCCAAGGTTTTAGGCCTGATCCTTTATATCATTCTCGGCAGCATCGCCTTGAAATACGGGACAACCAAGCCGATTCGCGTCGCAGCGTGGTTTGCGGCGCTGGCGGTTTTTGGCTACATCGTCAGCGTCGCCTTGACGCGCAATCCGCTTGGGTTTTTAGCGGCGTAGTGAAAAATATGGGATCTTTAGGCAAAGCGTCGTTGAATCTGATTTAGCCAGCGCCGCTTTGCCGCTCCTCAATCGTTAAACAAGATGCGCAGGGCGTTTTCCCGGCCCAGGCGATGGGCTTGACGATAGCAATCCACGCCCCATTCGGCCATTGCCCGGCCATCATCCACCATCTGATGCCCGACAAAACTCAAAACCGCAAATTGACTATCAGAAAACTCGTGGGCGGCATGGGGGTTGGTCACTTTTAAGGCGACTGTAGCCTGGGCCAGACCCAAATCGACATAGGCTTTAAAACTGCTCATGCTCAGCGTTAGCCACTTCTCCCACTGGCCAATCACCATCTGGTTGGTCTTTGCCAATGAAGTGATAGCAGGACGCATCGGTTCGAAAAAAGGAATGGGCATATCGTTCATGTATTTTCTCCAAATCCGATAGTATCCGTATGATATTACATAAAATATTGCAAAGCAACATCAGTTAGCTATAACCATTAATTCATTGGGTTAAATGATATAATAGCCGCTGGCTCGACTGGCAAAACCTGATGCCGACGGGCCGTATCGCTTCGCACAACTGGGAATAACTAAAATGTCTATCGGCACCACGATCACTGAATTCATCATCGCAGAACAGCGCCAGATGAAAGGCGTTTCAGGCGATTTCACCGCTTTGGTCAATGATATCGTTATCGCTTGCAAAGCGATTTCCAGCGCAGTTCGTTATGGTAGCCTGGTCGGGGTACTCGGCACCGCCGATACCGACAACATCCAGGGCGAGACCCAGAAAAAACTGGATGTTATCTCCAATAATCTCTTCATCAAGCGCAATGAGTGGGCCGGTCACGTCGCCGCCCTGGCCTCGGAAGAAATGAGCGACGTTTATCACCTGCCGCCTCAGTATCCACGTGGTAAATATCTTCTGGTCTTCGATCCATTGGATGGCTCTTCCAACACCGATGTCAACGGCGCAGTCGGCACTATTTTTTCGATCTTGCGCCGTCCCAAGAACAGCGAGGGCGAACCCACTGAGGATGATTTTCTGCAAGCAGGCGACCATCAGGTGTGCGCCGGTTATGCACTGTATGGCCCTTCCTCGATGATGGTGCTGACCACTGGCCATGGGGTCAATGGCTTTACCCTGGACCAACGCATTGGTGAGTACATTCTGACGAACCCCAATATGAAAGTCCCCGAAGAGTCCAAGGACTTTGCGATCAATACGGCCTACACCCGTTTCTGGGACGAGCCGATCCGGCGTTATGTCGATGAATGCCTCGCAGGCAAGGAAGGCCCGCGCCGTAAGGACTTCAACATGCGTTGGGCGGGGGCGATGATCGCTGACGTGCATCGGGTGCTGTGTCAGGGCGGCGTATTCCTCTACCCAAGCGACCGTAAGCTGCGTGCTAAAAACCAGGAAGGCAAGCTGCGTCTGATGTACGAGGCCAACCCGATGAGCTTTATTATGGAGCAAGCAGGCGGTTTAGCCTCGACCGGCACTCAGCGCATCATGGAGTTGCAGCCCACCGGGCTTCACCAGCGCTGTCCGGTCATTATGGGGTCGCGCAATGAAGTTGAACGGATCATTTCCTATCACCTAGAAGCCCAGTGATCGAGACCTTCATACGCCGCTAACAGGCGCTTAACTTCGTTGGCGCGACCCAAACAAGCGTAATCCTTTGGGGCAATGTTCATCAGCAGCATTGTTGTGGGCATCGCCCCCTTAATGATGCATAACGTACTACTATTATGGGGCTTGGCATCCGTATCAGCTTAAACAGCTTCATTTAAGCTGATTTTTCTTAAGATCCATCCGACTGCAAAGATATTTTGGCCATGGAATCCAAAACCGCCTATGCCGATCCGCTCGCTGGCAAACTCCAGCGAATCGAGGACTTAGCCGAAAAACTGGTTTATATCAAATGGAGTCGAGAATTTTTCGTGCTATTGCAACGGGCGGCGCAAGATACCCTCAACTTAGCCCGCGCTCAGCCCGAATACCAAAAGCTTGTGGCGTTAGCGGAACAGATCGATGGGCAAATCAGTGAATGTCTGGAAAAAGGCGAATTGCCCAAGGGGACTGAGCGGGATCGCCTCATCGCTGTAGCGGGCGCGCTCTGCCGCTCTGGCCCCTCCGCTCCCAGCAGCAATCAGGAGCAAACGACCGGGCTTCCGCTGTTTCTGAACTGGGCGTCAGGTGAATGGCCTCAGCCGACGAACCCGAATGCGACAGCGCCGACACCGGCCGCGGCCATTTGGTTAGCAGCACCGCAATCCATGGGCGATTTGGTCAGTCAGATCGAGAATCAGAGCGGCTTCCAGGTCCAGATTTATCCTGGTTTGCCGGAGATTCGCAAACGGCTGGCTGACGCCCAACAGCCCGCCGCGCTGATCATTGACCTGGATCATTGCGCGCCTAATCCCGCCATCCTGGAACAGATCAGCACCTTGCGCCAAATGCTGACCTCGGAAGCGCCGATTCTGTTCATCGCCGAGCGCGGCGATATTACCGCCCGGCTTGAAGCGGTCGAAACGGGTGGCTCCGGTTACTTCACCAAGCCTGTTGATACTACAACGCTTGTGGAAGTTCTCGAACGATGGATTTCCTGCAAATCCGGCCGTGTGCTCATCCTCGATGATGTGCTGCCCGCTGCTCGCGAGATGGCCCGCTGGCTGGAGAACCGGGGCCTGATCACCCAGGTTTTAGCGCAACCCCTGCAAGCGCTGCAAGTCATTCGCAACTTTCAGCCCAGCCTGCTGATCCTGAATCTGGACATTAAGGAAACCGATGGCTTGCAACTGGCGCAAGTTCTGCAACAGCACGAACAGTTTCAGTCCATACCGCTGATTCTGCTCTCCTCGCAAACCGACATCAGTCAGCGCTTGGCCCTTGCTGGCTTGAGCGGTGAAATGCTGCTTGATAAACCGCCCGATGCAGAATCGTTGTTGGCGGCTGTCACCAGGCGACTGCGACAAAGGACCAATCTCTGCCGTAGCTTAAACCGGCTCAGCAACCGCGATAGCGTGAGTGGCCTTTACAATCGGCCGCATTTCCTGGCGCATCTGCATCGGGCGCTGACCACCAGCGTCGATACCCAACCCCTGGCCGTGATGCTGATTAGCCTGGACAATCTCCGGCCGGTTGAGGTCGCTGATGCAGCGGCAGCCGATGAAATCATTCGACTCGCCGCCAAGCGTTTGCAGGCGGCCCTGGGCGTTGGCCCCCTCATCGCTCGTTTTGGTGATGCAGTGTTTACCGCGCTATTGGGATTCACGAACCAGGAAGGGCTGCTCGGCATCGGCCATGCGGTCCGCAATGGCCTGGAAACCGATTCCTACCCCTTTGGCGGTAGTGAGTTTCGGCTAAGGGCCAGCATTGGCATCAGTATCGCCAATCCGGCCAGACCGGATGCCGCTTTGCTCATCCAGCAAGCCGATCTGGCCTGTGGGATGGCGCGCGATAGCAAAGATGCCCGAATTCACGTTCACCATGCGCAACCCACCGAGCAAAACACGCAAGATCCACAACAACACAAGCTGCTGGAAGAAATCCGCGAAGCCGCCCAACAACAACGGATGAACCTGTTGTTTCAGCCGATTGTCAGCTTGCGCGGTGATCCCACCGAGCGCTATGAAGTGCTGTTGCGGATGCGCAATAAAGACGGTTGGGAGCTGCTGCCGGAAACCGTCTTTAGTCTGGTCAAGCGCCACCGGATCGGTATGGTGCTTGACCGCTGGGTCATCGTTCACGCGATTCGCTCCCTGCGCGAGCGGCTGGGACGTGGACGTTCTGCAATTCTGTTTATCAACATTTCTCCGACCATTTTGCAAGATGAAGAACTGTTCACCTGGTTGCGCGATGGCCTGAAAAAAACCGAAGTCCCCGCCTCCAGCCTGGTGTTCGAGATTGCCGAAACCACCGCTGAGGTCAATAAACAAACCCTGCAACCGCTGCTGCTGCGCCTTAAGGAATTGGGGTGTGGGTTATCTCTGGACCATTTCAGCGGCCGTGAGCGGGGACTGACGCTCGCGCAGCTTCTGGAGGTTAATTACGTCAAGCTGGAAAGCCGTTATACCGAGGATTTGGTCAATGACAAGGCACGCCAGCAGGAGCTAACGCAAATGGCGCGCCGCTTGGCCGGTCAGGGGATAACCCCTATTCTGACCGGCATCGAAAACGGCGCTACCTTGCCAGTGCTGTGGTCATGCGGTATTGACTATGTGCAAGGCTTCATCCTGCAACGGCCGCATACCGATATGAGCTTTGATTTCGGCCATGTCGTGCTGTAGTTGATCATGCGGGTCGATCTAACCACGGGCTTGCTGGATGCAGCGCGATTTCAGCCCTCGCCCAATTGCGATGATCGCCCAGCGGGCCTGACCCCTGACTTGATCATCATTCATGGGATCAGTCTGCCGCCTGGCGAATTCGGTGGGCCGTGGATTGACGCCTTGTTTACCAATGCCATCGATCCGACGGCTCACCCGTATTTCCAAACCATCGCTGGCTTACGGGTTTCTGCCCACTTACTGATCCGTCGCGATGGTGCCCTCGTCCAATATGCGCCTTTTCACCGGCGGGCCTGGCACGCTGGCGAATCCGTCTATCAGGGGCGTTGCCGCTGCAATGATTTCAGCATCGGCATTGAGCTGGAAGGCGTCGATCATCTGCCTTATGACGATTGCCAATATGTGCGACTGGCCGCCGTCATCCCTGCCTTGCGCCGGGCCTATCCTGCGATTCTGCCGGAGCGGCTGGCTGGCCATGCGGATATCGCACCCGGACGTAAAACCGATCCGGGACCGGCGTTCGATTGGGCTAAGCTGCGCCGGTTACTCGAAGATCGCGCGCTTTAGAGGTGATTCGCCGACTCAGCGGTTTCCGGGTCTGGCGGTACGGCATGAGGATGCGGTGCGAGTTCGGAAGCGGCGCCACCCGCGAGCAAGTCCCCAGCTTGCTGTGCCCAGGCAGCGATCAACTCAGCGGCAGGTCGCGACTCGCACAGGTGGCAACCTTGACCCGCCCACAAGGGCATCAAATCCGTTAGCCCCTGCTCGGCCGCCGCACGACTTAGCTCCTGAGTGAGAAAAAATTGCAGGGGAAATCCCGGCAATTCAGTTTCATAAGCGCGCAGTTCATCCGCCAGGCGATTGCGGAGAACGCGGCCGTAGCGACCGGTGAAAACCCGGCTCAGGGTGGTGGCGATCTCGCTACCCTGGCTCAACAGCGCCTTGTACGCCGGATGCGCGCCACTTTCCGGACAAGCCAGAAATGCGGTGCCCATTTGCGCACCGACCGCTCCCAGAACGCGCACAGCGGCGATGCCGCGCCCATCCATGATGCCGCCAGCGGCAATAATCGGTACTTGAACGTGCTTGTTCAATAAAGGCACCAGCGTCAGGGTGCCGACTAAACCCTGTTCTGGATGGCCGATGAAGGTGCCGCGATGCCCACCCGCTTCCGCACCCTGGGCGACGATGAAATCCACGCCGCTCTCTTCAAGCACAATGGCTTCCAGAAGATGGGTCGCCGTGCCAATGGTGGTGATTCCGGCATCACGCAGTAAATCCATGCAAACCGCATCCGGCACCCCGAAGATGAAGCTCAAGGTCGACACCCGCTCGCTCAGCACCACATCCAACTGTTCAACGAAATCGGGGATTTCGCGCAGGGAAGCCGGTCCCGGCGGCAAGCCTAATTCGGCTCGATAGGGCGCGAGCAGATCGCGGGCACGCGCAATTCGCTCTAGATCAATCCTGGGCGGAGCGCCGGTTGCCAGACTGACCGCAAACGGCCGGTCGGTGAGCGCGCGCGTTTCAGCAATGGCTTGTTGCAACTGCTCCGGCTGAAGGTGACTGGCCGCCAGTGCGCCCAGCCCACCGGCGTTAGCGACTGCCGCTGCCAGTTGTGGAGTACCCGGACCGCCCGTCATGGGGGCCTGAATAATTGGATAGCGAATGCCGAGGCGTTCGGTCAATGCAGTGGTGGACCAGTTCATCGAACGTCAACTCTGGTTTGAAATCTCCCCCTTGCGGAGGATCAACGTGCAGGGAAAGACTGAGACTCTTCCATGCTGTTTCACCCGGTCAGGGTGTGGATTGAAACAAAGTAAACCCACATCAACAAGCAACAGGGCGCTCATCGTCTGGTGTCGGCTGGTCGGGCGGCGGCGCTCAGGTCTCGCCTACCAGGCAGCGGATAATATGCCCGGCCAGCATCATGCCGAAGAGCGCAGGCATATAGGAAATCGTGCCGTTGACCGCGCGTCGGACTCCGGTTTCATCTCCGCTGTCGATGGGTGGATGCGGCAGCGGTGGACGGCGCGCTTCATCACTGTAAATGACCGGATAAGTTAATGGCATCTCCATCTCGCGCAAGCGCCGTCGCAGTTCACGCGCCAGCGGACAGCCCTGGGTCTGATCCAGCCGCGCCAATCGCACTCGGCTGATATCCAGGCAATTACCAGCGCCGAGCGCCGAAATCACCGGGGTCTCTCGACGCAGGCAAGCCGCAACCAACGCCACCTTGCACGCGATGCTATCGATACAATCGGCGACGAAATCGTACGAGCTACCGATGATCAAACCTTTAGCCGCAGTCGGCCGTAAAAATTCTTCCATCAGCGTCAACTCCAGGGTCGGATCAATATCGCGCAAGCGCGCAGCCATCACAGCGACTTTCGATGCGCCCAACGTCGAATGCAGCGCTACTAACTGCCGATTGAGGTTGGATGGGGTTACCACATCATGATCCAGCAAAGTCAGGCGACCGACTCCGGTGCGACCCAGGGCTTCGGCGACATAGCTGCCAACGCCGCCTAAGCCCGCCACCAGGACATGGGCTGCCCGCAGTCGCGCCAGTCCCTCAACGCCGATGAGGATTTCAGTGCGGGCTTGCGGATGATTCATCAGTGATCCCGAATAGGCGGCGCGCGTTGGCGGTCGTGGCAGCGGCAATCCCGGCAGGATCAACCCCGCGCAATGCCGCGACACAGGCTAAAAGGTCCGGCAAAAAAGCCGGTTCATTGCGCTCGCCTTGTCGGCCACAAAGCGGCTGATCCGGCGCATCGGTCTCCAGCATAAAACCATCCAAGGGCAGATAGCGAATCAAGCTACGCAGCCGATTGGCGCGCGTATAAGTCACCGGCCCGCCAAAACTGAGCAAGATACCCGCATCCAACAAGCGCCGCGCTTGCTCGGTGCTGCCGGAAAAACTGTGAACCACGCCACGCACCCCCGTATAGCGTCGGATGTAATGGATCACCTGATCGACTGCGCGGCGGGCATGAATGATAGCGGGCAATCCATGGCGGCGCGCTAACTGCAATTGGCCGGTAAAGTAATCGGCCTGCACGCCATGATCCAAATCAGGCAGATAATAATCCAAACCACACTCACCTACTGCCACCGGATGTTCCTGGGCCAACCACTCAGCCAGACGCTCAAGATGTTCCGGTCGATGCTCGGCCAGGTAGATCGGGTGTAGGCCATAGGCCGCGTATAGTCCCGGATAGCGGGCCGTAATCATCTTGAGTCGCGGCCAGCAGCGGGCGCTGATCGCCGCCAGCACTTGGGCGATGACACCGTTCGTGCGGGCGCGTTGGTAGGCGGCATCGCGGTCGGGATCAAAGCAGGGATCATCGAAATGGTTATGACTGTCGATTAACGCCAGCATAGTGGCTCAGCATCAGGCTGTAACAGCCGGTGGCGACGAACCGGCAGCGAAGTAACGTATCTGGTTAGGACCGCAATCCTTGGCCCAGCGCAGCGCCCGCGTGGCATTTTCCAGCAGCGTCTCGCCATCAGAGCCGTCTTCTGGAAACTGGCTGATGCCGATGCCAGCGCCGCTAATGAGCGTATAGCCGTCTAATTCGATGGGTTCGGCCAGCATACTGAGAATGCGTTCCGCCAGCCGACCCGCCGCCTGGGGATCGCTTGGCTCCGGCAGCATGATGGCAAACTCATCCCCGGCTAACCGGCAAACTGTGTCAGCCTCGCCAACCATCGCCGTCAACCGCAGGCCGACCTGTTCCAACAACCGATCCCCGGCGGTATAACCGTACTGCTGGTTGACTGCGGCGAATTGATCCAGATCGATCCGCAGGATCGCCACTGAATGCTGATGCCGTGTCGCTACAAGCAGAGCCTGGTGCAGACGATCCCGCAACAGCGTTGCGTCCGGTAAACCAGTCAGCGGATCACGGCCCAGGGGATAGCGGATTTCCTGATCCTGAACCCGGTGCGCGGAGATGTCGTCGAAAATGGCGATGTAATGGCTGATTCGCTGGCCCGCGTCCCGCAATGCGGTAATGCCTAACCATTCTGGATAAATTTCCCCATTTTTGCGGCGATTCCAGATTTTGCCCTGCCAGCGGCCAGTTTCCTGAAGCGTGACCCACATCGACCGGTAAAAATCCCGATCATGACGCCCGGAAGACAGGGTGCGCGGATTACGCCCGCGCATCTCTTCCAGACTATAGCCGGTCACCTCGGAAAATGCCCGGTTAACCATAATGACGTTGTTGTGGCGGTCGCTGACCAGAATCCCCTCGGCGCTTTGTTCGTAGACGGCAGCGGCCAACCGCAAATCCTGTTCGGTGCGCTGCCGCTGGGCCTCGTGTTCCAGGTTATCCAGCGCGAATGAGACATCGGCTGCCATCTGATCGAGCAACTTAACCAGTTCAGGATCAAAGAAATCCGGTTCGGAAGCGTACAAGCTAAACGCGCCGATCACCGTTCCGGCTCGCTTCAGGGGAAACGCCGCACAGGCGCGCACCCCCGCAGTGGCCACCAGATATTGCCAATCAGGTTGGCCGCTATGGCCATTGAGTAAGTCGTTATCTAACCAGCGCGCGCCGCTACTGACCACCGCCCGCGCCGGTTCAGTCGGTAGTGGCCCTCCTTCAATCCTGGGCGCATCACGTGAAATCAACCGGCTACGCAATTCACCGAAAGCAGCTTGTGGCCGCAGTTGTTGCGTAGCAGGATCAACCAGCTCAATCCAGGCACCTTCCAGTTCGCCGCATTTGACCGCAATCCGACAGACCTGCTCAAAAAGCTCATCGGCGGCGCGGGTATTGTGGAGAATGGCTTCGTTGGTGGCATTAAGCGCCGCGTAGAAGCGACTGATTCGCGCCAGGCGTTGCTCGGTGCGTTTGCGCGTGGTGATGTCATCGATGACGACGATGAAATATTCCGGTTGTCCTTCAGCGCCGCGCAGTAAAGACACCGTGAGATTGACCCAGACCAAGGTTCCATCATGGTGGAAATAGCGCTTCTCCATATTATAGGTGCGTATGCGCCCCGATAAAATTTGCTCTACTAACCACAAATCCTTACTCAGATCCTCAGGATGTGTCAGCTCCTGAAAGTTTTTTTGCAGGAGTTCCTCACGAGCGTAACCGATCATCGTGCAAAATCGATCATTGACCCGCAGCCAACGGCCATCGGGTGCTACCTGGGCCATGCCGACTGCTGCTTGCTCGAAGGTGGCGCGAAAACGCAATGCTTGGGCAGCCAGCGCGGCTTCAGTGCGTTTACGCTCGGAAATATCGCGGACCACAGATTGAAAATAGCGCTGTTGCTGATCGGTAATCGCTCGTGCGCTGACTTCCACCGGGAAAGGGGTGCCATCGCGCCGCTGGTGCAAGCGCTCGAAAATCGCGCCCCCGGTGGCAGCAACCCGCCGATAATCCTCGGCTAGAGCTTCTTTGGACGATGCAAACCGTAATTCGGAAACCGGACGCCCCCGCAGTTCCTCAGGAGTACGGCCGTAGTATTCCTGAACCCGATCATTAACTTCGATGATGGTGCCCTCTTCCGAGAGCAGCACCACCACGTCCCAGGATTGCCGCAGCAACGTTTCATGACGGTTGGACAGATTGGCCCGCTCAAAATCAAGGCGCAGGCGGTCTAATAGAAAATGGGCCTGGGTATTGCGCCACCAAAACAGGATACACACCGAGCCAGCGATCAGGGCGAACAGCAAGACAAAACCGAACCAGACCAGCAGGCGAATGCTGACGGCGGTATCGCCAAAATGCCGCAACACCTCGCGATAAGCCAAAAGCCCCGGTAGGACAGTCAGCAAGGCAAACAGCATCAGCAACGCCATCGGCATCGACGCCGTGCGGGGCGGCATTTGAATCTGGGCTGCCAACTGCTTTTCAGCATCAAGTCGCCGGAGCAAAAAAAATAGCGCCAGACTTGAAGCGATAACAAAGGCCCAATCCTTGGCAGTTTGCAGATGCAGGGTTGACTCGGCGCTTAGATTTAACCAGAACACCAGTTGATCAGAGCCGAAAATCCATAGAGTCGACACCACCGCGTAAAGGAGAGCCAGGGAAAACGCGTATTTCATAGCTGGCCGGGTAAGCTTAAGCTGCGAGCTTGATGGATGATTTGCGCCAAGCAGGAGTCCAATCGTGTGCTTTCATGTTAAGAGTAAGTATATGCGCTAATGCCGCTGACCCAAGGGGTTTACCTGGCTCGCCGTGGCATTGGATTGATGCACGATCATCTAACCCTGCTTGCCGAATCCTCAGCAACACCGACCCGCCGTCCTCGCTAACCCTCTGCCCCCGGCGGCCTTAGCGTCTAACCGGCCGTTCAGCATTTTTAACGGAGAAGCTCATGCAACGCAGTGACATTCTCGCTTTTTCAGTCTCTCTGGGCATTACCGGTTTACTGATCTGGGGATTGGTCTACTTCATCAATACCTGGTGGGAGCGCCTGCCCAAGGGCGTGGCGCTGATCATTTGTATTCTGTTGGCAGTATTGACCATTGGTTATCCGATCTACGCCCTGGCTCGCTGGTCAGATCGCTATCTGGCGCGGGTGCGGGAGGCGAAAGCGCGCGGACAACAGCTCGAATGAGCGCTATCCACCCCGCTCACCGCGCTGGCCCCTAGATGCTGGGACTGCTCCAACATTGGCGTCGACGCCGACGACTGCAACGCGCCCGCCTGCCGGATAACCCGTGGCAATGGGCTATTGGCCAACGATCCTCCCTCGTCGGCCTCAGTGCGGACGAACAGCAACGGTTGCGGGATTTGGCGAGCCTATTTTTAGTTGAGAAAGCGCTGGAGCCAGCCGGTGGCTTGGTGCTCACCCCGGAAATGAGCGCTCTCGTCGCCGCCCAGGCGTGTTTGCCGATCCTTAATCTGGGCCTTGATTACTATCGCGATTGGCGCTCAGTCATTCTCTATCCCGAAGGTTTTCTCGCTCATCACGAATATACCGATGCAACCGGTCTGGTGCATAGCGTCCATCGCCCGCTGATTGGCGAGGCCTGGGAACGCGGCCCGGTGATTCTGTCCTGGGCCGATTTCGTCCAGCCGCCGCAATCAGGACAGAACGTGGTTATTCACGAAATGGCCCATAAATTAGACATGCTCAACGGTGCGGTTAATGGCCTGCCGCCGCTGCATGATGGCATGGCGGTGAGCGACTGGAGCCGTGCGCTCAATGCCGCCTACCGGCATCTGTGCCAAGCGGTGGATCAGGGACTACCGACGGTGCTGGACCCCTATGCTGCCGAAAGTCCCGCCGAATTTTTCGCCTCGGTCAGCGAAGCATTTTTTGAAACGCCAGAACGAGTCAGCGCTATCTATCCGAGAGTGTATCGACAGTTACAAGCCTTCTATCGACAAGATCCACTCGCGCGGCGACCGGCTGAGGCGCTGTTGCTGGCGACATTGCCCGTCTTTGCCGAAGCCAAAGAGAGCGACGAGTAGAGCTACAAGAAATCATCCAGGCGCGCTGGCTCCCAAACCGCTCCTTGCACCCGCCACTCGCCACCGTGTCGCTCCAGGCTCAAATCAAAGCGATACAGATCGGCGTTCAATCCCGCCAGTTCATCGGCGCGTGCCATCGGACGGCCAGCCATCGCCGCCGCCACCCTTACCGTGGCTCGGTTAGGGCCGGGAAACTCAATGGTGCCAATGCGGGTGAATAGATGGATAGATTGCTGGCGCAAAATCTGGATTCGGAGCATGTTCTCAATCGCCTTGCGATCATGACCGGCCTTGTCGGTGTAATCCTCCGCAATTAAGGCGCGCAGCGCACTGACATCGCGTTGCTCGGCTGCTGCTTGCGCTTGGGCGACCCAGGCTCGAATCTCGGCTTCCGGGGACGAAGCACGCGAGCAACCTGCCAGGGTCAGCACCAAGGTCAGCCCCAGGAGTAATAACCGGTGGTCCCGCTTCAGCCCGATCATGAGATCCCCCATTCACTCCAGCCTGCATTACAATGAGCCGCCATTGATCCTATCCCTCCCCTTAACCCTTCGCGCACGCTATGAACCATCGGTTTGAAATCCTCGATAAGTCGATTTGCTACAGCGGATTTTTCCGCCTGGAAAAATATCGGCTGCGCCATGAGTTGTTCAACGGCGGTTGGAGCGCCGAGATCACCCGCGAATGCCTGGAGCGCGGTCATGCAGTGGCGATTCTGCCCTACGATCCTCTGACCGATCAGGTGATTCTACTTGAACAATTTCGGATCGGTGCCCTGGACTTTCCAGGCGGCCCCTGGTTAACGGAGATTGTCGCGGGCATCATCGATCATGCGGATGAAACCGCTGAACAAGTCGCCCATCGTGAGGGAGCCGAGGAAGCCGGTTGTGAGTTTCTGGAACTGATCCCGATTTGCCACTACCTGGTTAGTCCAGGCGGTGCCTCGGAAAGCATCACCCTATTCTGCGGCCGGGTCGATACCCAAACCGTGACCAGTGGGGTGCGCGGTCTTGCCGCCGAACATGAAGATATTCGGGTATCGATCACATCGCGCGCCGCAGCGCTTGACTTGCTTCAGGCTGGCCGCATCAATTCCGCCGCACCCATCATCGCCTTGCAATGGCTGGCCTTGAACCATGCCCGCTTACGGGAACGTTGGGGTTGCGCCTGACCTTAAATCCCCAAGCGGCGTAATTCTGGATCAGCCTGCGCGCGATCCCAAACTCCGCGAAACAAGTTAAGCAGTTCCCTGGTCCGCCCGGTCGGCTCCGGATAATAGGCACCCAGCAACCGGCGCGGGTCACTCAAGTGCAGCAAGGCCCGCTCGTCGGCGATCAGGAAGCCCTGCCCCAATTGCGGTTGATCCGGCGTTTCCTCACGATTAGGAGTGCGCAGGATCAGCGCCGTCGTCAACTGCTCATTCAACCGCACCAGGCCCGGACACGCGCTTCGCCAGGCGTAGGCTGGAGGCAATAGCAATTGCACACGCACTTTCGGCTGGCTTACCACCCGGTGGCGAAGCGCCGCCAACACGTCGGCATCATTGTAGAGTTCAGGTCGCACCACGGGCACGTAGGCGTTTAACGTGCGACTCATCCCAGCCAATAGCGTCAGGAATGCTTTCCGACTGTCGTCCAAGCCATCGAGCGGAACTGGGGAAGCTTGCGGTTCATCAGCCATTGCTGCCACCTCGCTATAAATCTATTGGAACATCGGCCAACAGTTTAACCCGGTCCTGATCACCCATCAGCCGCTTTGCCGCTCTAGCGCCCACACGACATGTTCCTGCACCAGGGCCGAGGGATGCGTTAATCGCTGCTGTAAAGCGCTGATCACGACCGGTGAGCGCGGCGCATTGCCTAAGGCCACGGCAATATTCCGCAGCCAGCGCTCATGGCCAAGGCGGCGAATCGCACTGCCTTCGGTGTGGCGCAAAAATTCCGCCTCATCCCAGGCAAATAGCTCTAAAAGATCCGGCGCATCGAGCCGATGACGGATACGGAAATCCGCTTCAGCGCTCATCCGGGCAAAGCGATTCCACGGGCAGACTAATTGGCAATCATCGCAACCATAGATGCGATTGCCGATGGCCGGACGAAACTCTAAAGGGATCGGACCGTGTAATTCAATGGTGTGATAGGAAATGCAGCGACGCGCATCCACTTGATAAGGTGCGACGATAGCCTGCGTTGGACAGATATCCAGACAGGCGACGCAGCGCCCACAATGCCCACTCGCCGGTTTATCAAGCGGCAGGGGTAAATCGACGTAGATTTCACCGAGAAAAAACCAGGAACCCGCGCTTCGATCCAGCAGGTTACTGTGCTTGCCGATCCAGCCCAGGCCCGCTTGCGCCGCCAGGGCTTTTTCCAACACCGGCGCGCTATCGGTAAACACCCGATAGCCAAATGGGCCAATCGCCGCCGCAATCCGATCCGCCAGTCGTTGCAGGCGTTGACGCAGCAATTTATGGTAATCGCGGCCCAGGGCGTAACGCGAAATGTAGCCCCGATCTGGACGGCGCAGTACACCCCAGGGTTCGGCGGCTGTCGGCGGCAGATAGTCCATTCGTGCCGAAATCACCCGCACGGTCCCCGGCACCAATTCTGCCGGTCGGCTACGCTTAAGGCCATGCCGAGCCATGTAATGCATCTCGCCGTGCAATCCCGCTGCCAGCCAGGCGAGTAACCATAACTCGTGCTGGGCCAGATCAATGCCGGAAATGCCGACTTGCTGGAAACCGAGTTCACGGCCCCACGCTTTGATGGCGGCGGCCAGCGCGGTGGGTGATTCAAAGATGGAATTGGTCATCACGGTGATCGCTGGATTTGCGAAAATGACCGGCGTATTGTGCCTTTTACTGTGATGGAAAAGGACCTCGTGATGCCCGAACTTCCCATTGAACTCTACCGTGCCGCTCAAGTGCGAGAGCTGGATCGCATCGCTATCGAAGAACGCGGCATTCCCGGTTATACCCTGATGAACCGCGCAGGCCAAGCCGCTTTTGATCTATTGCGCCAGCGCTGGCCAGACGCCCGGCGCGTGGCCATTGTCTGCGGCGCTGGCAATAACGGCGGTGATGGGTATGTGGTGGCACGGCTCGCCCGCCTGACTGGCCTGACGGTTTCAGTGCTGGCGCTGGCCGATCCGCAGCAGTTGCGCGGCGACGCGCAAACCGCCTGGTGGGATGCGCAAACCGCCGATGTACCGATTCTGCCTTTCACCCGCGCCAATTTGTTTGGGTCGGACTTGCTCATCGACGCGATCCTCGGCACCGGTCTGGAACGCGATGTGAGCGGCACCTGGCGCGAGGCTATCGAGGCGATGAATAGCCACGCCGCGCCCATCCTGGCGCTCGATATCCCTTCCGGGCTGCACGCCGACACTGGCGCGATGCTCGGCGCAGCGATCCAGGCAACAGCCACCATCACCTTTATCGGCCTTAAACAGGGCTTGTTCACCGGCCAGGGTCCTTCCTGCTGTGGTGCGCTTAGCTTTAGCGATCTGGGCGTGCCCGGAGACATTTATGCCGCCCTGCATCCGGCGTGTTGGCGTTATCGTGGCCAGGATTTAGCGACGCAATTACCTCAACGTTCACGCAGCGCTCACAAAGGCCACTTTGGCCATGTGCTGGTCATCGGCGGTGATCTGGGAATGGCTGGGGCGGCGCGCATGGCCGCCGAAGCCGCCGCTCGCTGTGGCGCTGGTCTGGTCAGCGTCGCCACTCGCGCCGCTCATGCTGGGCTACAGGCAGCGGCGCGCCCGGAATTAATGTTTCATGGTGTTGAAACCGCCGAAGAACTCACGCCTTTATTAGACCGCGCGACGGTCATTGCCATTGGCCCGGGGTTGGGACACGGGGCTTGGGGACGCGCCTTGTTACGGGCGACGCTGGCCAGCGACAAACCGCTGGTTATCGATGCCGATGGGTTAAATGGGTTGGCCATCGAGCCGCAGTTTCGTGAGGACTGGGTTTTAACGCCTCACCCTGGCGAGGCCGCGCGCCTTCTAAAAATGATGCCTAAACAAGTTGAGGCCGACCGCTTTGCCGCTATTGAGGATTTGGCGCTGCGCTTTGGCGGCGTGGCGGTTCTCAAAGGCGCTGGCTCATTGATTGCGAGCAAGGCCGATGGCTTAGTGGCGCTTTGCTCGACTGGCAATCCGGGCATGGCCAGCGGCGGTATGGGCGATGTCCTGACCGGCGTCATCGCTGCCCTGCTCGCCCAGGGACTACCGTCTTTCGCTGCGGCCAAAGCGGGTGTTTATCTGCACGGTTTGGCCGGTGATCTAGCCGCTCAAGCCGGGGGAGAACGCGGTCTGATGGCGACTGATCTCCTGCCCTTTCTCCGACAACTCGTCAACCCCTGATGCTATTAGAGCGCTTTCTCGACTCCGCCGCCGCAACCGAACAATTGGGCGCAAGTCTTGCGGCTGTGCTCACGCCCGGTTGCATTGTCTATTTACACGGCGATTTGGGGGCGGGCAAGACGACGCTGGCGCGGGGCTTACTGCGTGCGCTCGGCCATCAAGGCAAGGTTAAAAGCCCGACTTTTACCCTGGTCGAACCCTATAAGATCGCCGATCAACGCCTCTTTCACTGGGATTTATACCGGCTCGATGATCCGGAAGAACTGGATTATCTGGGACTGCGCGATCAACTTGATGGCGAGGCACTCCTGTTGATCGAGTGGCCAGAACGCGGTCAGGGAGAATTGCCGACACCGGATATCGAGATCACGCTCAGCTATGCTGGCGAGAGTCGCCAGGGCCAGCTAGCGGCCTGCTCGACCATTGGCGAGGCCGTATTGACCGCCCTGGTCATGCAAAGCGAACCCTAAACGCCAATCCGAAATTTAACAGTATCAATCTTTAGAAACGTGTCAAAAAACCCTCTATCCCATTGAAGAATAAACCCTCACCCACTGCCTCCCTTCCTCTGGGAGAGGGTCATCCTTGCTTTTCGTTTTAACTCCGCGATCAATCCAACCGCTTCAAGCCAACTGGCTTTTTTCCTTTTCCTCTTCCAGATGCTTACAGTCGATGCATAATTCTGCGGTAGGCCGGGCTTCCAACCGACGCAAGCCGATCTCCACACCACACGCTTCACAATAACCATACTCGTCAAGATTCAACCGCTCCAGAGCCTTGTCGATCTTGCGAATCAATTTCCGTTCCCGGTCCCGCGCTCGCAGATTGATCGTAAACTCTTCTTCCTGACTAGCACGGTCATTGGGATCCGGCAAATTTAAAGGTTCATCCTGCATATTGGTGACCGCTCGCCGCCCTTCTTCCATTAACTCCTGTTTCCAGGCCAGCAAAATAGCCCGAAAGTGGGCTTTTTGCTGGTCACTCATGTACTCCTCTTCGTCCCCAACGCGGTAGGGGACGAATTCTGCGTAAGTGTCAGCCATCGTTATCCGCCTTTAACAGTCTTTTTCAGCGCTCAAAAATATCTGGCGCTACCAAGCAAACGCCAGTCAACAGGCCGGCTGGGCACAGCCAACAGTCGCGCATAACAACATAGACCATTCTGCAACGGAATCCAGCAAGCGCCTGCTCCAATTTCCGCAAGTCGCTTATGCGCTGCCCAGACAGCCCGTTAAGCTGGCGGCCAATCCCCGCAATAACAGAAAATAAGCCTCATCGCCGACCGGTAAGTTCGCGCCCAGCGGATCCAGCACGCCGCGACGGGCACCACTGTTGGCGATCACCGTTTCCACCAAAGCCGGTTGAAATTGCGGTTCACTGAACACGCAACGCACCTTAAGCTCACGAATACGCGACTGAATTTCGCTGACCCGCTTGGCACCTGGCCGTTGCTCAGGATCAAGCACCACCGATCCGACGCTGTGTAAACCATAGCGCCGCTCGAAATACTGATAGGCATCATGAAATACCACGTAAGCTCGATCCTTGACCGGGATCAATTCCTGCTGCAACTGCTGATTCAACTGCTCAAGCCGACCGATCAATCGCTCACCGTTTTGCCGGTAATCAGCGCTGTGGGCGGCATCGACCTCGCCAAGCACCGCAACGATCTGCCGAACCATGGCTATAGCGTTCACCGGATCCAGCCAGATATGGGGATCGTGACTGGCTTCATGACCGTGCCTCTCATGTTCATGAGCGTCTCCTGATTCCCACGCGCCGCCCTCGCGCAGGGCCAGACGTTCAACGCCAGGCGCTGTCGCCAAAGCCACAGCCTTGACCTTGTTCTTCACATTGTCCAGTGGTTTGACCAGAAAGCTTTCCAAATCCGGACCGACCCAAAAGATCACAGTCGCGCCGTTAATCGATCGTACCTCTGAAGGACGTAAACTGTACTCGTGAGGCGAAGCGCCGCCCTGCACCAGCAGCGTCGGCTCTCCCACGCCCTGCATAACGCCTGCGACCAGCGAATGCACGGGTTTGATGCTGGCCACGATGCGTAGTTCAGCCAGTGCGGCTAAGGGCCAACCCAACCCAAGTCCTACTACAAAAAGTAATACGTTCCGAGCGCCTGAGGGTAACAGCATAATTCAGTTCTCCAGTGATGTTATAAAGTAACAATTGTTATAAGATAACATTCCTGATCTTCAACGCAAGTCGGCACCCTGCTGATGGACCTTACACATTCCTGCGATCACGCGCTCACTGCCGAAACCTTCCTGGCGCACGCGGCGCTCCTGTGTCGGCAACGCGGCGCGCGCCTGACCGACCTGCGGCGGCGGGTGCTGGAAATCATCTGGAGCAGCCCCACGCCGCTAGGGGCTTACGCTATTTTGGCAGTGCTGCGTGATGAGGGTCGCCAGGGTGCACCGCCGACGGTTTATCGGGCGTTGGATTTTCTGCTGGCGCAGGGGTTGATCCACCGGATGAACTCGCGCAACGTGTTTACCGCGTGTCGCCAACCGGATCATCATCACAGCGGACAATTTCTGATCTGCCGTGATTGCGGCCAGGTGAATGAGTTGAATAGTCCGATTATCGAAACAAAATTACGGGCCGCCGCAATGGCCTGGCGCTTTGAAGTGCTGGCGCAAGTGGTGGAAGTCCTGGGACTTTGCCCCAACTGCCAGCAAGGAACCTCTTCCCGTGTCGGTTGAGCCGCTGTTAACCGTTACCCAGGTCAGTCTTGCGATTCGCGGCAATCCCATCTTGCACGATGTGAGCTTTCAGGTAACAGCGGGTGAAATCGTCGCCCTGATCGGGCCAAACGGCGCAGGAAAATCTACGCTGGTGCGCATTGTGCTGGGTTTGCTGCGACCGGATAGCGGCCAGATTGTGCGCAAACCCGGCTTGCGCATCGGCTACATGCCCCAGCGCTTGACCGTGGCTGATACGCTGCCGCTGAGCGTACAGCGTTTTATCACGCTGGGGATGGCCGCTTCACGGGCGCAAGTGCGCGAACTGTTAGCGGAAGTCGGCGCAGAGCAGGTGCTGGATTCGCCCGTGCAGGCGATTTCCGGCGGTGAGTTGCAACGGGTGTTGCTGGCGCGGGCGTTGCTGCGCCAACCCGATTTATTGGTGCTGGACGAGCCGATTCAGGGGGTAGACCTGAATGGTCAATACGAACTGCACGATCTTATTAGCCAGCTGCGCCGACAACGCGGCTGCGGCATTCTCATGGTCTCGCACGAACTGTATCTGGTGATGGCGACCACTGATCATGTGATCTGCCTGAATCGGCATATTTGCTGTTCCGGCCATCCGGATCATGTCGCGCGCGATCCGGCTTATTTAGAGTTATTCGGTCTTGAAGGTGCCCGCACCCTGGCGATTTATCATCATCATCACAATCACCGCCATGACCTGCATGGCGCGGTGGTGACAGCCGCTGAGGATAGCGCGCATGGATGACTTTTTACCGCGCGTCCTGCTCGGCGGTTTCGGGGTGGCGTTGGTCGCCGGGCCGCTGGGCGCGTTCATCGTCTGGCGACGGATGGCGTACTTTGGCGATACCTTGTCGCACGCCGGCTTGCTGGGCGTGGTGCTGGGCACGGTGCTGGGCATCAACCCCCAATTGGGTGTCGCGATCACCTCTCTCAGTGTGGCCTTGGTGCTGGTATTTTTGCAACGGCAGCAGGCGCTGGCGACGGATACCTTGCTGGGCATCCTGGCCCATACCACGCTATCGCTTGGTCTGGTCGCGCTGGCCTTTCTGGAAACGGTGCGGGTCGATCTGGTCAGCTATTTATTTGGTGACATCCTCTCGATCAACATCACCGATCTTTACTGGATTTGGGGTGGCAATCTGTTGACTCTGGGGATTTTGCTGGGGTTATGGCGGCCGTTGCTGGCGGCCACCGTTCACGAAGAACTGGCCCAGGTGGAGGGTGTGCCGGTGTTTCAAATCCGGCTGGCGTTCATGCTGCTGATCGCCATCGTCATCGCGGTGGCGATGAAAGTGGTCGGCATTCTGCTCATTACCTCGCTGTTGATCATTCCGGCAGCGACCGCACGCCGCTTCGCCCGTTCACCGGAAGGCATGGCAGCCCTGGCGAGCGTCTTCGGCTGTCTGGCGGTCGGATTGGGACTGTGGGCTTCGTTGCGCTGGGATACCCCGGCCGGTCCTTCGGTAGTCGTGGCGGCGACCAGTTTGTTTATGCTGGGTTTTGCCATTCCCATCCGTTGGCGGCGCTAGCTCAGCGCCCTGGCTCATCAGGCTCAAAGAGGTCCCCATGCGTTTGTGCATTCGTTTTGTTGACCGGATCGGGATCTTTCAGGAACTGTTGCGCGTATTCGCTGAACGACGATTGAATGTCGCGGTGGTCGAGGTGGATGCGCCGAATCTCTATATCGACGTGCCGCAGCTGCTGGCGTCGCAACTTCCGGCATTATGCCAGGCGCTCACCAGCATCAACGGCGTGCAACATATCGTCGACATTGACATGCTCCCCGGTATGCGAAGGCGGCTGTACCTGGATGCGTTGCTTGAGGCAATGGCCGATCCGGTGTTGGCGGTGGATGCAACCGGGACCATTGTGGTGGCTAACACCGCTGCCGCCACGGTGACCGAGATGAGCGAAGCGGCTTTACGCGGGATCAGCCTGGGGGAGCTGTTTGGCAATAGCGCGTTGCAGACCGAGCTGATACAACATGGCTTTCACGTGCCGCTGCGGGAAGTCATGCTCCGAGGTCAACCGTTTCTGCTTGATACCCGACCGCTGTCCGAGGTCGTCGGCGGCCAATCGGCGGGCGGCGTCCTCACCCTGCACGCACCCAGCCGCATCGGTGAGCGGCTTCATGCGGTACAGCGAGTTGAAGAGACAGGTTTTACCACGATCATTGGCGAATCCGCCCCGATTCGCGCATTGCGGGCGCGCGCGGCGCGGGTGGCGCTGGTCGATGCGCCGCTACTATTGCGAGGCGAAACCGGAACCGGTAAGGAACTGGTGGCGCAGGCTTGCCATGCGGCCAGCAGCCGGGCGCAAGCCCCTTTTTTTGCCCTCAACTGTGCTGCCTTGCCAGAAAATCTGGCCGAAAGCGAGCTGTTCGGTTACGCACCGGGCGCATTCACCGGCGGCCAGCGCGGCGGCAGACCGGGGCTACTGGAATTGGCTCATCGCGGCACCGTATTTCTCGATGAAATCGGCGAGATGTCGCCCTATTTACAAGCGAAACTGCTGCGCTTTCTCAACGATGGCAGTTTTCGTCGGGTTGGCGGCGAGCGTGAACAAAAAGTCGATGTGCGCATCATCAGCGCCACCCACCGCGATTTGGAACACATGGTGGCGCAGCGCAGTTTTCGGGAAGATTTATTCTATCGGCTCAATGTTTTGACCCTTTCTATCCCGCCCTTGCGCGAACGTGCCGAGGACATTCTGTTATTAGCGCGGCGGTTCATCCTCCGGGCTGCCGCTCAGGCTCAGCGGCCCTCGTGCCGCCTGACCGTCGCTGCTGAACGGGCCTTGCTGACGAACCCTTGGCCGGGCAACGTCCGCCAGTTGCAAAACGTCATCTTCCGCGCAGTCACCATGAGTGATAAGACGCTGCTGGACGCTTTCGACCTCGATTTGGCCTGTTCCAGCATCAGCGGCCCGCAGACCACAGCATCAGATCCCCTAGCGACCGGCGACGGAGCCAGTTGGGATACGCTGGTCGAAACGTTTGAGCACGCATTGCTACAACGCTTGTTTCCCCTCTATCCCTCCAGCCGCAAACTGGCCGCCCATCTCAAAACCTCGCACACCCGAATCGCCGACAAGCTGCGTAAATACGGGATTCGGGAAGATCATTAAAGCTGCTACGAAAACCTCTCTCGCCCCTGGGGAGAGGGAATTTTTCGTCATCCTCACCGGTAGCCAGCCCGGTTCGGGGCGTAGTCATTTCAGTACGCTGTAAAGAATGGCGTACAATCTACAAGCGATTGTTTTCTATTATCTTTCTCCAAAAACTTCGCTGTTTCTCAAATAAGCCGTAAGGAAACCAGTACGACCTTTGGCTACAAAACCGAATTTATTATCTAACTCACTGATCAAAAAGCTCATTTAATCTTGGCATTCATATCGCATTAACCTCGTTGCAGCGGGTGATGGCTTGCCACGCTAACCAGCGTCAGGCCCGGCGTTCAATGAGCCAGCCGCCGCGTTAAGCACTCAAAAAACCACAAGAACCGCGCAAAAACTCAGCGCAACCGAGTGAGGAAATGCAAATGGCTTCGGAATCCGGCAGCATCCCCTACCAGGGAAATGACAAGCTGCTTTACGGCATCATCATGGGCGTTATCACGTTCTGGTTGTTTGCCCAAACCACACTGAATGTCGCGCCTGACATGGGCAAAGACCTCGGTCTGGATCGCAATTTGATGAATATTGCGGTGGCGATTACCGCCCTGTTTTCCGGCATTTTTATCGTCGTCATCGGCGGCCTGGCCGATCGTGTAGGTCGGCTCAAAGTCGTCAAAATTGGCTTTTATCTCAGCATCATCGGTTCCTTGCTGATTGCCATGGCTCCCAGCGGCAGTCTGGCGTCCGCCTTTTTATTGACCGGTCGGGCACTACAGGGCCTGTCGGCCGCGTGCATCATGCCCGCGAGCCTGGCGTTGGTAAAAACCTACTGGGATGGCCCGGCTCGGCAACGGGCGGTCAGCCTGTGGTCGATTGGTTCGTGGGGCGGTTCTGGGCTTTGCTCGCTGTTCGGCGGCCTCGTGGCGCAGAATTTCGGCTGGCGTTACATCTTCTTCGCCTCGATTATCGTGGCCATCATCGGCCTGGTGATGATTCAGGGCACGCCGGAGAGTAAGGCCGAGAGCAAGGGCCATTACCAATTTGATTTGGCAGGCGTCGTGACTTTCATGATCACCATGGTGGCGCTGCAAATTGTGGTCACGCAGGGCAATAAGCTGGGCTGGACCAGCCCGCTGATTCTGGGTCTTGCGGTAGTCGCGGTGGTTTTTGGCACGCTGTTCTTTCGGATTGAGGCGCGGGCTGAGCAGGGTTTCATTGATTTCAAACTGTTTAACAATCTGACATATACCGGCGCAACCCTGTCTAATTTCCTGCTCAATGGCGTCGCTGGCACCCTGATCGTATCACTGCAACTGGTGCAACTGGGCGGCAACATGACCGCGCAACAGGCCGGTATGCTGACGCTGGGTTATGCCATCGCCATCATCGCCTTCATTCGGGTCGGTGAAAAATTGCTGCAACGCTTTGGCGCACGCAAACCGATGATTTGGGGCTGCTTGATTACCGGCCTCTCCATCCTGCTGTTGGCACCGACCAACGTCATGCTGGCCGACTATAAAATCCTGGCCGTCATTGGCTATACCTTGTTTGGCGTGGGTCTGGCCTTCTACGCCACCCCGTCCACTGACGCCGCGCTCTCCAATCTGCCCGCCGCGCAAGCCGGTTCCGGCGCAGGCATCTACAAAATGGCATCCTCGCTGGGTGCGGCCTTTGGTGTGGCCATCTCTGCTGCGATTTTCACTGCCCTAAGCACCGACGCCAGCAGCGTCAACTGGCTGGAGGGCGTTATTACCTTCCAGGGTCGGCAAGACAATCTCGCCGTGCGGGAGGCTGCACTCGTGGCTCTGATGTTCAACGTCTTCATGATCATCGTGGCGATTGTTTCCATCATGCTGACCGTACCCAAAGGCAAGAAGGAGGCGTGAGGAACGCCGGTCCGAGTGCCTCACAGCCTGCTCGGACCACCGCCTACCCAATCCCCGAACCGCTTTAACTCACTGACTTGGAAATGCACTGACTGGGAGAACCGATGTCATGACTGCCCTATTGAATGCACTGACCGCCGAACAGGAACGCATCGCAGCCTGGCGGCATGATCTCCACCGCAAACCCGAAACCGCGTTCGAAGAACAAAATACCGCTGACTATATCGCCAAACTACTCCGCGACTGGGGCTATGAAGTCGCCGAGGGTGTCGGTAAAACCGGCGTGGTGGCCCGGCTGCAAGCGGGTAATGGTAACAAATCCATCGGGTTACGCGCCGACACCGACGCCTTGCCGGTGCAGGAAATGACCGAAAGCGACTACAAAAGCACGGTTCCCGGAAAGTCGCACATGTGCGGTCACGATGGCCATAGCGCCATGCTGTTGGGAGCGGCGCAGTATCTAGCCAAGAACCGTAACTTTAACGGCACCGTGAATCTGATTTTCCAGCCCGCTGAGGAAATCATGGGCGGTGCACCGGCGATGATTCAGGATGGCCTGTTTGAGCGCTTCCCGATGGATGCCGTGTTCGGAATGCACAACATGCCCGGCCTTGAACTCGGCAAGCTTTATTTCACACCCGGCCCGGTGATGGCGGCCGTGGACAATGGGGAAATCATTCTGACTGGGGTCGGCAGTCACGGCTCGATGCCGGAAAAGAGCGTTGACCCGGTCGTGGCGGGCGCGGCGCTGGTGATGGCACTGCAAACCATCGTCTCGCGCAATGTCGCACCCAAGGATTCTGCGGTGGTCAGTGTCGGCGCTTTTCTGGCCGGTGATGCGGGTAACGTGATTCCGCAAACCGCTATCTTGCGACTGAGCACCCGCACCAGCGCCCCGGAAACCCGCAAGATGGTACTGGCCAAGATTAAATCCATCACCGCCGCCACCGCTGAAGCCTACGGCGTCAGCCATGAGATTAAGGAAGGCCCGCCGGGCGCGGTGCTGGTCAATGACCCTGAACAGACCGCGGTTTGCATGGAAATTGCCCAGAAGCTGCTCGGTGACGATCAAGTCATCACCCAAGGCCCCACCTTTATGGGCAGTGAGGATTTCGCCTTCTATGCCCAGCAGAAACCCGCCACCTATTGTTTTATCGGCAATGGCGACACGCCGATGGTGCATCACCCGATGTACCGCTTCGATGATCGCAATTTGCCCATTGGCGCGGCTTATTGGGTGGCCTTGGCCGAGCATTATCTGAAATAGGGCGACGCGAACACGCCGCTGGTCTCAAGAACGCTGCGACGCTTTTTCGATAAAGCCTTGATCGACACACGCGCCAGCACAACAATGAGGCCGCTCACAGGCAACACCACACCGGTCTTGCCTGTGAGCCACCCCAATCAACCTGCAATGACGAGGAACACGCAATCATGAGCCAGATTAAATTCACCGACACCCACGAATGGCTGCGTATCGAAGACGACGGCACTGCCACCATCGGCATCACCGATTACGCCCAAAACGCGCTGGGGGATCTGGTGTTCGTTGGCTTACCCGAAGTCGGCACGGAATTGGCGCAGGGCGCTGAAGGCTCCACCATCGAATCGGTGAAGGCCGCCGGTGAAATTCACATGCCCGTCGCCGGCACCGTGACGGACGTTAACGCCACCCTCGCCGATGACCCCGCGCAGGCCAATAGCGACCCGCTCGGTGCAGGCTGGTTTATTAAAATCAAGCTCACCGACCCGGCGCAAGTGGACGCCTTGCTGGATCAGGCCGCTTACGACCAATTGATCGCCAGCCTCGCCTAACGCGCTGCCCGCGCATCTCAACCTGAAGAGGTGGTCGTGAATACTCCCCCTACCGCACCCCGGCGGCCGCTGTCCGCACTGGAACCCAGCGGCGAATTCATCCCCCGGCATATCGGCCCCAGCGTCGCCGAACAGAGCAAAATGCTCGCCGCGCTCGGCTTCGACTCGATGGATGCCTTCATTCAAAGCGTCGTACCCGCTGGCATCCGTTCCAGCGCCCCGCTGGCGCTTGATCCACCCCGCAGCGAGGCGCAAGTGCTGGCCGATTTGCGGCAAATCGCCGCCAGAAACCAAGTATTTCGCTCGTTCCTGGGGATGGGCTACTACGACACGCACACCCCCACGGTGATTTTGCGCAACGTGCTGGAAAATCCGGCCTGGTACACGGCCTATACCCCGTACCAGCCGGAAATCTCCCAGGGACGGCTGGAAGCGCTGCTCAATTTCCAGACGCTGATCAGGGACCTGACCGGCATGGAGATTGCCAACGCCTCGCTGCTGGACGAAGCCACCGCCGCCGCTGAGGCGATGACCTTCTGTCGGCGGCTGTCGAAAGCCAAGGGCAAGACCTTCTTCGTCTCCAGCGCCTGTCATCCACAGACTCTGGACGTGGTGCGCACCCGCGCCGCGCCGCTCGGTCTGGAGGTGGTGGCGGGCGACCATCAAACTGAACTCGATACGCTGGACTGTTTCGGGGTGTTGCTGCAATACCCAGCCAGTTGCGGCCAGATTGACGACTACGCGGACCTTATCGCCAAGGCCCACGCCAAAGGCGCGTTGGTGGTGGTCGCCGCTGATTTGCTGGCACTGACCTTGCTTAAACCGCCGGGCGAGTTTGACGCGGATGTGGTCATCGGTTCAGCACAGCGCTTCGGCGTGCCGCTGGGTTACGGTGGGCCACACGCGGCGTTTTTCGCCACCCATGACCAATTCAAGCGTGACATGCCGGGTCGGCTGGTCGGCATTTCGGTGGATGCCAAAGGCAACAAGGCGCTGCGTTTGGCGCTCCAGACCCGCGAGCAGCACATCCGCCGCGAAAAGGCCACCAGCAACATCTGCACCGCGCAGGCATTACTGGCCATCATGGCCAGCCTGTATGCCTGCTATCACGGCCCCAAGGGCTTGACCGCCATGGCCGAACGGGTGCATGGCCTTGCTGTCACCTTGGCGGAGGGCCTGAAATCGCTCGGTTACGAACTGGCTACTGCCGCCTTTTTCGACACGCTTACGGTCAAGACCGGCGCTCAGACCGCCGACCTGCTGGCAGCGGCCCGTGCGCAGCGGATGAATCTACGGGCGAGCAGTGCCGAGTGCATCGGCATCGCGCTGGATGAAACCACGACCCGCGCCGACGTGGAAGCGTTGTGGGCGGTGTTTGCAAAACCGGGCGCGACCGTACCGGATTTTGCCGCGCTGGAATCCACTGCCGCAGGCCGCATTCCGGCGGCTTTGGCCCGCACCTCCGCGTTTCTGACCCATCCGGTGTTCAACACCTACCATTCAGAAACCGAGATGCTGCGCTATTTGCGCTTCCTCGCTGACCGCGATTTAGCGCTGGATCGCTGCATGATTCCGCTCGGCTCCTGCACCATGAAGCTCAATGCCACCACGGAAATGATTCCGATTACCTGGCCGGAGTTCGCCAACCTGCACCCGTTCGCGCCCCCGGAACAGGCACAGGGCTATGCGGAATTATTCACCCAGTTGGAAAAAATGCTGGTGGCCTGCACCGGCTACGATGCGGTGTCGTTGCAACCCAACGCCGGGTCGCAAGGCGAATATGCCGGGATGATGGCGATTCGCGCCTATCACGCCAGCCGTGGCCAAGGCGAGCGCAACGTCTGCCTGATTCCCTCCTCCGCTCACGGCACCAATCCCGCCACTGCCCACATGGCCGGTATGAACGTGGTGGTGGTGGCCTGCGATGCCAACGGGAACGTCGATTTAAACGACTTGAAGGCCAAGGCCGAGAAGCATTCAGCCAAGCTGGCGGCCATCATGATCACGTACCCCTCCACCCATGGCGTGTTTGAGGAGGCGGTCCGCGAGATTTGCGACATCATCCATTCTCACGGCGGTCAGGTGTATATCGATGGGGCCAACATGAATGCCCTGGTGGGCTTGTGCCAGCCGGGCCAATTCGGCGGCGACGTGTCCCATCTGAATCTGCACAAAACCTTCTGTATCCCGCACGGCGGTGGTGGCCCCGGCGTCGGCCCGATTGGAGTTAAATCCCATCTGGCCCCCTTCCTGCCCGGTCATCCGGTCTGGGAGCAAAAATCCACCGGTGCGGTGGCGGCGGCACCCTGGGGTAGCGCCAGCATCCTGCCGATTACCTGGACTTACATCGCGCTGATGGGCCGCGAGGGCCTGAAAAAAGCCACGGAAGCGGCGATTCTCAACGCCAATTACATCGCTCATCGGCTGGCTCCGCACTATCCCATTCTGTACACCGGCGCTCACGGGCGGGTGGCGCACGAGTGCATCATTGACTTGCGCCCCATCAAAGACCGTACCGGTGTCACTGTCGATGATGTCGCTAAACGCCTGATTGATTTCGGTTTTCATGCCCCCACCATGTCGTTTCCGGTGCCGGGCACCTTGATGATTGAGCCGACCGAAAGCGAGCCGACCGCCGAACTCGACCGTTTCTGCGACGCCATGATTCGCATCCGCGACGAAATCCACGCCATTGAATCCGGCAAGATGCCCGCCGCCGACAACCCGCTGAAAAATGCGCCCCACACGGCGATGGATTTGGCTGCTGAATGGAGCCATCCCTACAGCCGTGAGCAGGCGGTCTTTCCGGTGGAGAGTTTGCGCACGGTTAAGTATTTCCCGCCGGTCGGCCGGGTCGATAACGTCTATGGTGACCGCCATCTGGTATGCGCCTGTGCGCCGATTGCTGACTACGAAGAACCAAGCGACTATGCAGGCGCTTAATCCTCTGACGAAAGGAGCCGCATCATGATGACATCCATCGTCCTAACCGTGATTGGTGAGGATAAACCGGGGTTGGTCAGTGCCCTCTCGCAGAAGATTACGGCGGGTGGCGGTAACTGGCTGGATTCGCGCATGGCCAGTCTGGGCGGCAAATTCGCTGGGCTACTGCTCATCAGCGTCCCGCAGGCAAGAGCCGAGGCACTGGTTGCCACCTTGCAGGATCTGGAACAACAGGGTCTGCGGCTGGTGGTTGAGCGCGGCACCGATGTTGCGGCAACAGCCACCATGGGCCGCCTACTCAGATTAGAACTGACGGGTCAAGACCGTCCTGGCATCGTCCGCGACATTTCCGATACTCTGGCGCGGCAGAAGGTCAACATTGAGGACATGGAAACAGCCTTCTTCAGCGGCTCGTTTTCGGGTGAGGATATGTTTGAGATGCGTGCTACGCTCCGCGCTCCCGCAGCGTTGACCGACACCGCCTTGCGGGAGGCTATCGAGAAGCTGGCTAATAACCTGATGGTGGATATCAGCCTCGATGCCGCTGCCTAGCGCCCCCCTATCGAATCAAGAGGATTTGCGATGTTTGCCCGTGATATGACGATTCAGGGTTTCGACGACGAGCTGTATGCCGCCATTGAAGCCGAAAAACAGCGACAGGAAGATCACATCGAGCTGATCGCTTCGGAAAATTATGCCAGCCCGCGCGTGCTGGAAGCGCAAGGCTCGGTACTCACCAACAAATACGCCGAGGGCTATCCCGGCAAGCGCTATTACGGCGGCTGTGAGCATGTCGATGTCGCCGAACAACTGGCCATTGACCGCGCCAAGCAGTTATTCGGTGCGGCCTACGCCAATGTGCAACCGCATTCCGGTTCGCAGGCCAACGCCGCCGTGTACATGGCGCTGTTGGAGTCGCATGACACCGTGTTAGGGATGAGTCTGGCCCATGGCGGCCATCTCACCCACGGGGCCAAGGTCAATTTCTCCGGCAAGATTTACAACGCGGTGCAGTACGGCATCAAGCCTGACACCGGCGAAATCGACTACGAGCAGGTCGAGGCGCTGGCGTTGGAGCATCGGCCCAAGATGATTGTGGCCGGGTTTTCGGCCTATTCGCTGATTATCGACTGGGCACGGTTTCGGGCGATTGCCGACCGGGTGGGCGCATATTTCTTCGTCGATATGGCGCATGTGGCCGGGCTGGTGGCAGTCGGTCTGTACCCCAATCCGGTGCCGATTGCTGATGTGGTGACCACCACCACCCACAAGACCCTGCGCGGGCCACGGGGTGGCTTGATTCTGTGTCGTGCCAACCCTGACCTGGAGAAGAAATTTAACTCGCTGGTGTTCCCCGGCATTCAGGGCGGCCCGTTGATGCACGTCATCGCCGCCAAGGCGGTGGCGTTCAAGGAAGCCTTGCAACCGGAGTTCAAGACCTATCAGCAGCAAGTGGTGAAAAACGCCAAGGCGATGGCGGCGGTGTTCCAACAGCGCGGCTACCAAGTGGTCTCCAACGGCACCGAAGACCATTTGTTCCTGCTGAGCTTGATTGACAAAGGACTGACCGGTAAGGCCGCCGATGCGGCGCTGGGTGCAGCGGGCATCACCGTCAATAAAAACGCAGTGCCGAACGACCCGCAATCGCCGTTTGTGACCAGCGGTATCCGTATCGGCACCCCGGCAGCGACCACACGCGGTTTCAAGGAAGCGGAAGTGGAAGCGGTGGCCCACTGGATTTGCGACATTCTGGATGACATCAAAAATCCGGCGGTGATTGAACGGGTTAAGGCGCAAGCCGCCGAGCTGTGCGGCCGTTTCCCGGTGTACGGCAAGTAGCCCACCACCACGCTTGGATGCACTCTCAGGCCGCTGGCGCAACCTGTCAGCGGCTCCTTAGCTCACCTCGTCGGCAGCGGAGATAGACATGGCGCTGAGCGTGTTTGATTTGTTCAAAATTGGCATCGGGCCGTCCAGTTCGCACACCGTCGGGCCGATGCGGGCCGCGTTGGAATTTGTCACTGGCCTTCAGCAGGCCGACCTCCTGAGGCAGGTTCACGCGGTCAAGGTCAATCTCTATGGTTCGCTCGGTGCGACCGGCAAGGGACACGGTTCTGATAAAGCGGTGTTACTGGGTCTGGAAGGCGATGCACCGGACACGGTAGATACCGAAGTGGTGGACAGTCGGCTGAAAGCGCTACGCGAGGCTCGGCGTATCAAGCTGCTGGGCGTGCATGAAATCGAGTTCCGCGAGAAGGAACACCTCATCATGCACCGGCGCGAATCGCTGCCGTTTCACCCCAACGGGATGCGTTTCACCGCCTTCAATGCCAGCAGCGAGGTCGTGCGTAACAAGGTTTATTACTCGGTCGGTGGCGGTTTTGTGGTCAACGAAGAAGCGGCCGGCGCGGATCGCATCGTGGAAGACCAGCGCGTCCTGCCCTACCCGTTCAAGACCAGCGCCGACCTGCTGCGCCAGTGCGAACAGCATCAACTTTCCATCAGCCAGTTGATGTGGGAAAACGAAAAAAGCTGGCGTCCAGAGACTGAGACGCGGGCCGGATTGATGAAAATCTGGGAAGTCATGCAGGAATGCGTGCGGGTTGGCATCAGCAAGCAAGGCGTGATGCCGGGCGGCCTTAAGGTGCGCCGTCGCGCCGCTGACTTATACCGCGCCCTGGTCAATCGGCCTGAAGCGAGTTTGCGCGACCCGCTCACCGTCATGGACTGGGTGAATCTGTACGCGCTGGCGGTCAATGAGCAAAACGCCACCGGAGGCCGCGTCGTCACCGCCCCCACCAACGGCGCAGCGGGGATTATCCCGGCGGTGCTGCATTACTACAGCCGTTTTGTCTGGAACACCAGCGATGAAGGCGTCCGCCGCTTTCTGCTCACCGCTGCCGCTATCGGCATCCTCTACAAGGAAAACGCCTCGATTTCCGGCGCGGAAGTCGGCTGTCAGGGTGAGGTCGGCGTGGCCTGTTCGATGGCTGCTGGAGCGCTAACGGAGGTCCTCGGCGGCAGCGTGCAGCAAGTCGAAAATGCTGCCGAAATCGGTATGGAACACAACCTCGGCCTGACCTGTGATCCGGTCGGTGGTCTGGTACAGGTGCCGTGCATTGAGCGCAACGCGATGGCCTCGATTAAGGCGATCAATGCCGCCCGTATGGCGTTGCGCGGCGACGGCAAACACTTCGTATCGCTTGATAAGGTCATCCGCACCATGCGCGAGACCGGCGCGGATATGAAGACCAAATACAAAGAAACCGCTCGCGGCGGCCTCGCCGTCAACATCATCGAATGTTAACAGTGTGCCTTGAGAACCGGGTTACAAACCCCACTGGACGAGAACTATGAGCACCCAGCAATCGCTTTCCCGCACCCCGCTTTATAACCTGCATGTCGAACTTGGGGCCAAAATCGTCCCTTTCGCCGGTTACGAAATGCCGGTGCAATACCCGACGGGCATCATTAAAGAGCATCACCATACCCGTACCCAGGCGGGCCTGTTTGATGTGTCGCACATGGGTCAGGTGCGTCTGTCCGGTGCGGGTGCGGCAGCAGCGCTGGAATCGCTGGTGCCGGTTGATATGGTTGATTTAGCCGTCGGCAATCAACGCTATGCGCTGTTTACCAACGAACAGGGCGGGATTCTGGATGACCTGATGGTGGCCAATAGCGGCGACCATTCGCTGTTCGTGGTGGTCAATGCCGCCTGTAAGCAGCAAGACTTGGCCCACCTGCAGGCGCACCTTGCTGACCGCTGCAACGTTGAGGAGCTGGCCGACCGAGGCTTGTTGGCGCTGCAAGGCCCGGCGGCGGGTGCAGTCATGGCGCGACTGGCCCCGGAAACCGCCCAGATGGTTTTCATGGATCACCGCGAGGTTACGCTGGTTGGCGTTGCATGTTTCATCAGCCGGTCTGGCTACACCGGCGAAGATGGCTTTGAAATCTCAGTCCCTGCCGATCAAACCGAACAACTCGCTCGGCTGCTGCTGGCACAACCCGAAGTCGCGCCGATTGGCTTGGGTGCGCGGGATTCGCTGCGTCTGGAAGCTGGGCTGTGCTTGTACGGCCATGACATCGACACCACTACCACGCCAGTTGAAGGCAGCCTGCTGTGGGCGCTGTCCAAGTCGCGCCGCCGTGATGGGGCGCGACCCGGTGGTTATCCGGGTGCAGAGGTTATTTTCCAGCAGATTGCCCAAGGCGTGACCCGTAAACGGGTCGGCTTGTTGCCCCAAGGCAAGATGCCGGTGCGTGACGGCGCGGAACTGGTCGACGCCAGTGGTCGCCCGGTCGGCAAAGTGACTAGCGGTGGGTTCGGCCCCACCTTGGGCGGCCCGGTGGCGATGGGCTATGTCGAAACCGCACTAGCCAGTATCGGCACCCCGTTAAATGCGATTGTCCGCGACAAGCCCGTACCCGTCGAGGTGGCCAAGACCCCGTTCGTGCCGCAACGTTACTACCGGGGTTGATGCGCTGACTGGTCTGTAACCCGCCAACCCCTCAACCCCTCAACCTCTCAACCCTTAGAACTGCCTGGGACTGATGACCGATAACAACGATTAGAAAGGAGAAACCCCCATGTCAACGAGTACTGTGGTCCATTCCGACGAATACGCATGTCCCGGCAGCGTGCTGTTGGGGATGTGCATTGGTGTCTCACTCTACTGGCTGTTTGCCATGTCGATGGGCGCCTTGCTACCGAGTATCGCCGCCACGATGGGCGTGCAAGCGACTGACCCGAACCTGGGTCTGGCGTCCAGCATGGCGGGTTTGGTGGCCGGTATTTGCATCGTGCCCGCCGGGGGGCTGGCGGATCGCTATGGACGGGTGCTGCTGACACGCATCGGTTTGGGTATCGGCCTCATCGGCATGTTATTGGCGGGTCTGGCCCCGACCATGGAACTCCTGATCGCCGGACGCTTTTTCCAGGGTCTGGCCTCGGCCATCATCATGCCGGCTACGCTGGCGCTGGTGCGAGTCTATTACAACGATGCTGACCGCCCCCGCGCCATTAGTCTGTGGTCGATGTCCACCTTCGGCGCAGCCAGCGTCTCCAGCTTGTTCGGCGGCTTGGTGGCGACCTATATTGGCTGGCGCTGGGCGTTTCTGCTGGCCATTCCTTGTATCTTCGTCGCTTTCTGGCTATTGCGCTCGGCCCCGGAGCGGAAAGCCGCTGCCCAGGAACAGACCTTTGACGCCTTGGGCTTTGCGGCGCTCATTGTTGGCTTTCTCGCCCTTAACCTCTTTGTCTCTAAAGGCAAAGTGTGGGGTTGGGACAGTGTGGCCACCATCGGCGCGCTGGTGATTTTCGTGGTGTCGATGGTGCTGTTCATCCCCAACGAGCTACGGCACCGCTCGCCGATTGCTGATTTACGGCTGTTCAAAAACAAGGTGTTTACCGGCGCTGTGGTGGCCAATCTGTTCATCAACTCACTGATTGGCATCCTGTTCGTAATTCTCGCCTATCTGCAAAAAGGGCGCGGTTTGACGCCGATGGAAGCGGCCCTGCTGACGCTGGGTTATGCCGTGACGGTCGTTACCATGATTCGGGTGGGTGAAAAAATCAGTCTGCGCACCGGGCCACGCCTGCCGATGGTGCTGGGTGCGTTGTGCTTCCTGGTGATGGTGATTCTGCTGTCAATGACCTCCATCACTGCAAACACCCTCTACTTCACGCTGGTATTTCTGGGTCTGGCCGCGCAAGGGGTCGGTCTGGGCATGTTCGCCACCCCGGCGACCGGTGCCGCGATTAATGCAGCGTCAGCCGATAAAGCGGGGGTCGCGGGTGGCATCTTCAAGATGGCCAGTTCGCTCGGTGGCGCATTCGGCATTGCCATTCATTTGGCGATTTACAGCGCGGTGGCCGCCAGCACCCAAGGCAATCTGCACACAGCGGCGATGTACAGCATCGGTTCTGGCGTGGTAGCCACCTTGTTGGCGGCGCTGGTGGCGTTTGTGCTGATTCCGGCGAAGAAATAGCCCCAAGCGCTCATCAGAGGGTGCGGTTAAAGTCTGCTGGAAAATTTGTCAGCTAGTCCGCATCCATCTGATTTTTCGGCCATTCCGGTACCCGCCAATCGCCTATCAGAGCGAATAGGCACGATAAAGTAGTAATCCCGGCACCTGCGGTTAACTGTATCCATAATGCTGCATCGGTCTGATGCAAAAGCCAATAGGCCAGACACCCGAAAAAGGCGCATAGCGCATACGGCTGGTGATTACGAAATATCAGTGGAATCTCGCCACAGATCACATCACGCATCACCCCGCCAAAGACGCCGGTAATGACGCCAATGATCAACACCACAATCAGCGGCATGTGCGCTGTCTGCGCCAGTAATGCGCCGGTCACGCTGAACAAGCCCAGGCCAAAGGCGTCGGTTCCTTTCAGCAACCAATCAACCCAGCGATGACGCAGCACACGGATCAGCGGCGGCGCGATGAACGTCAGCAGCAGCACCAGCCAGACGTATTCATGATTTTGCACCCAGAACAACGGTCGGCGATCCAGCAACAGATCGCGGACCGTGCCACCGCCAAAGGCCGTTATAAAGGCCATCGCAAAAATACCGACCACATCCATCCTTTTCCGCACCGCTTCAATGATACCGGAAATGGCAAAGACCAGCGTGGCGGCCACTTCGGCCACGATCAATAAAGAGTCAATAGTCATCGCAGAATAGGATTAAGCCGAGTCCATCAGGGTAGAAGCCGCGCGCTTGCCCCAGGTCGGCGGATTGGATTACAGTTCGTATCGCCTTAAAAAGGCTATCAAAATACTCTAAAAACTAAGGATACAACCTTAAATGAGTCTTCTCCGTTCGTATCTACGCATCTCTCTGGTCACCCGCATTATTGTCGGCTTCCTGGCTGGCGCTGCAATTGGCGGCATTCTGTGGTACGCCTCCGTCGCCTTTGGCGCAAAAGAAGCGGTTCAGCAGGCCATGCGCTATGTCTCACCTTTCGGTACCGTATTCATCAGCATGTTAAAGATGATCGTGGTGCCGATTGTATTTTTATCGTTGGTGGGCGGCGCAGCATCACTGCCCTTGCAGAAGCTGGGTAAAGTCGGCGGTAAGGTGATCGGCTGGTATTTCGCAACGATGGCGTTCGCTGCGGTGCTGGGCATTACTCTGGCGCGGCTGGTCAATCCTGGTTCCGGGGCTTCGCTGGAAGGCTGGAAAGAACTGGCGCAACAGTTTGGCGCGCAGGCGCAAAGCGTGGCCAGTGCAACTGCTCCCAAGTCACTGGTGGATATTCTGGAAAAGCTCCTGCTTGATTTCTTCCAGAATCCTTTCAATGCATTAGCCAATGGTAATTTCCTCGGCATCATCGTGTTCGCAATTCTATTTGGTGTCAGCGTTCGGCTGGTGCTTGAATCCACCAATGATCCCGCCGTTCAGGCCAGAATGACCATGGTGATTGATCTTTTCGATGCGGCCATGCTGGCGATGAACAAGATCATCGATTTTGTGATGAATTACTCGCCCATTGGCGTGTTTTTCCTGTCCATGGTGATCTTCTCAGTCTATGGCCCGGTCATCATTGGCCCCTATGTGACGGTGCTGTTGGGTGTTGCGGCGGGCATTCTGTTGATGGTCCTAGTCGCCTATCCGATCCTGATCAGCGCGATTGTGCGCAAAAATCCTTATCAGATTCTCGGCAAAATCCGCGAAGCCATGATCATGGCCTTTGTCACCCGTTCCAGTGCGGCGACGCTGCCGGTTTCAATTAAGGTGTCCGAGCAGAATCTGGGCATCAACCGTGAACTGGCCAGCTTCTCCTTACCGCTGGGCGCGACCATCAACATGGATGGCGTGTGTATCCATCTGCCGATGTTCGCGATTCTGGCTGCCAATATGTTCGGCATTTCTCTGGGTTTTGGCGACTTGGTGCTGATGACTGTTACCACTGTGCTGGCGGCGGTCGGCACTGGCGGCGTTCCCGGCGGTAGTCTGATGCTGCTGTTCATTATTTTGGGCGCGATTGGGCTGGATGCTTCGCAGATTGCGGTGATCGTCGCCCTGGCTATCGGCATTAATCCCATTCTCGATATGTTCGAGACGATGGCCAACGTTACTGGCGATATTCTTTGCACCTATTCGGTGGCGTCGCTGGAGGGTCTGGTGGAAGAACCCGGACTTGCCGAAAAAGCCGCTGATCCGCTTATCAAGCAGCCACATATCACCTGACTGGCAGGGGCTTCTGGATAGAGCAAAGAGCAGAACCTTCCCGGTCACCGCCGGGAAGGTTCCCGTTACCTGATCAAACCCGCAGGATCACTGCTGACCGCTATTCGGCTTGTCCTTGCTCCACAGACGCCGCCAGCGGTTTGCCAACCAGGCCACTAGCGGCCGGGTGCGCACATCGGCCCAGTCCATCAAGCGCGCCGCCATCAATGACTCCTCGGCCACCAGCACCGCGCCAACCAGAAAAATGAGGATACCGGGTCCCGGCGCTGGCATGAGAAAAATTCCAGCGCTCATGATCAGGATACCGCCGCCAATGACCAGGATCTTCCAATGCAGCGCGCGCGGCCGCAGCTGTTGTCGCCGCTGAAAGTGCGCCTGGAAGCGCTGACCGGGTGGGGCAGAGCCTAGCTGGTGCCAGCGCTGTTTTAGGGATTCAAACATAGAGCCTGTTCCATAGAATCACTCCAAAGAAAGATGCAAACGGCCAGCAGAGACGCTTTGCTCCAGGCAGGGCCTACAATTCCCGCAAGGCCCGCCACGGCGGTTGACTCAAGGCTGAACGTGCGCCGATCAACCCGGCCAGCCCCACGCCCACGACCCCAGCACCCGCGCCGAGCAGCCAAATCCACGGATTGAATTGGTAAGGGAACTCAAAGACCTGTCGGGACAAGACCAACCCCAGGAGGGTGGCAGCGGCAGCAGCTAAAACCCCGGCTAACAAGCCTAAAGTGGCGAATTCCGCCAGCAGACTTTCCCGCACCACGCGTCGCTGTGCGCCCAGGGTGCGCAGTACCGCGCTTTCGAAGCGCCGTTCGTCCTGGGTCGCCTGGATTGCGGCATACAGCACCACCAAGCCAGCCGCCAGGGTGAAAAGAAATACGTATTCCACAGCGGCAATCACCCGATCCATGATTTCGCGCACTTTGCCCATCAGCGCCTCAACATCCAAGACGGTGACCGATGGGTAGTGACGCACCAGTTCCGCCAGCAACGGTTTTTGTCCGGCGGGTAGATGAAAGCTGGTAATCCAGGTCGCCGGATAAGCATCGAGTGAACCGGGCGGGAACACCACGAAAAAATTCACCCGGAACGAATCCCATTCCACACTGCGTAAACTCGTGACCCTGGCTTCCAGATTCTGTCCGGCGATTTGAAAACGCAGTGTGTCATTTAAGGCAATACCCAAGTCCTTCGCCAGGCCCTGCTCAACGGAAGCCATGCCCTGACCACGCGCGTTAGTCGTCCACCACTGCCCAGCGGTAATACGATTATCCGGCTGTAACTGCTCGACCTGGGAGAGATTAAACTCTCGCTCGGCCAGCCGTTTGGCGCGCGGGTCTTTATAGTCATCCGGCCCAACTGCCCGGCCGTTGATGGCGGTTAGCCGCCCACGCACCATCGGGTAGAGTTCGACACTGTTTAATCCCCGCTCCCGCAGAAATTGCCGCACGCCCGCCACTTCACCGGGTTGGATATTGATGAGAAAATGATTAGGCGCATCGGCTGGCAAGCTGGAACGCCAACTGGTTAACAAATCGGTGCGCACCAAAGTCAGCATCAATAGCGCCATCAAGCCCAAACCCAGCGCGACGATTTGAACCGCACTGCCGGGACCCCGGCGGGCGATGTTCGCTAGGCCAAAGCGCCACGCCACCCCAACGCGACCGCGTAATAAATTCAGCGCCTTGACCAATCCCCAGGCCGCTAAAGAAAGCACGATGGTCGTAGCGGCGACCCCAGCGCAGACGATCAGCGCCAGCCGCAGTTCCCCGGCTTGCCAAATCAGCAAGGCCACTGTCGCCAGCAGGGCCGGGCCGTACAACGCCAGCAAGCGCGTATCAACCGGGCCAAGATCACGCCGTAGAACTCGCAAGGGCGGCACTTCGCGCAACCGCAACAGCGGCGGCAAGCCAAAACCGAGCAAGGTCACAAAGCCAGTCGCCAGGGCTGGCCCAATCGGTTGCCAGGAGGGTGCGGGTAATTCGGTGCGACTCACCAGTTGGCCCAGCACTCCGCTTAGGCCGTATTGGCCGAAGTAACCGAGGAGTAAACCAGCCACACCCGCTGCCGTCGCTAACGCCAGCAATTCCAGCATGAACAGGCGGACGATCAGTGGTTGCGTAGCGCCAACACAGCGCATGATCGCCACGCTATCCCAGTGGCGGGCTGCAAAGCGGCGAGCGGCAATCGCCACCCCGACACCGGCGAGAATCACGCTGACCAGAGCGGCCAGATGCAGAAACCGCTCCGCCCGCTCCAGCGCCAGGCGCAGCTCGGCACGCGCTTCGCGCACGCCTTGCAACTTCTCACCAACTTTCAAGAGCGGCTGGACGGCCGTCTTGAACGCCGCCAGCGCTGGCGGCTCACCGGCCAGCAACAGCCGATATTCGACCCGACTGCCGGGCTGGATCAATCCAGTCGATGGCATGTCGGCCAGATTCATCAGCAGACGGGGCGCAATACTGAACAGATCACCCGCTCGATCCGGCTCGTAAGCCAGGATCTGGCCGATGCGAAAACGACGAGCGCCGAGTTCGACCGTATCGCCCACTTGCAGAGCCAACGTCTGAATCAGCCGTTCATCCAGCCACACCTGGCCCGGCTCTGGAATGATGCTCACCGTGCGAGGCGGCGCGAAAGGTTGATCGCTGATTTGCAAGGCACCACGCAACGGATAACCGGAACCGACCGCCTTAACTTCGGCTAATTGGGTCAAATCGCCAGCGACCACCACGCTGCGAAAATGCAAGGTCTGCGCGGTTTGCAAACTCCGCCGCTGCGCCTCTTCCGTCAGCAGCGGTTGCAACGGCGTCGGCGCGACGACGACTAAATCCGCGCCCAGCAACTCGCTGGCCTTCATTTCCATGGCCTGCTGGATGCGGTCTGTAAAGAAACCAACCGCAGCCACGCTAGCCACCGCAATCAACAGCGCGACCGCCAGGACCCGCAATTCACCGGCTTGCCAATCACGGATGAGCGCTCGCAACGCCATGCGGGCAACGGTCAGCCAGTCGCTCAACGGTGCTTTCGCTCGATCTGAATTTGCCTCTGATGCAGCCATGCTTTATCGACCTTCCGCCTTGCGGGTTTCCCCTTTCAATCGCCCATCGTCCAACTCCAGCACGCGGTCACAATAGGCCGCCAGTTCCGGGTCGTGCGTTACTAAAATCAAGGTTGTTCCCTGCTCGCGGTTAAGATCAAACAGCAATTCGACGATGCGATGGCCGGTTTTCTGATCGAGATTACCAGTGGGTTCGTCAGCGAATAGCACATCAGGGTTACCGGCAAAAGCGCGGGCGATGGCGACTCGTTGCTGTTCGCCGCCGGAGAGTTGAGTCGGATAGTGCCGGGCGCGCGCCTTAAGGCCCACCCGATCCAGTAAGTCCAACGCCGAGCGGCGGGCATCGGGCTGGCCGGCCAATTCCAGCGGCAGCATCACATTTTCCAGCGCCGTCAGCCCGATCAAGAGTTGAAAAGACTGGAAGACGAAGCCGACCCGTTGGGCGCGTAACAGCGCGCGACCGTCCTCATCCAGTTGGCCAAGATCGGCACCCGCCAGCCAAACCCGGCCGGTCGTTGGCGTATCCAGCCCGGCGAGCAAACTCAGCAAGGTGGATTTGCCAGACCCCGAAGCCCCGACCACTGCCACACTCTGACCCCGATCAATCGTAAAATTGATATCGTCGAGAATCACCAGCGGCCCTTCCGGGCTGATCACCTGCTTGCGTAAAGTCTCGACTCGCACGATAGGCCCACTTTGATTGTCCAATGGCAGCGCGACGATTACGCTATGCGCAGGTGCCGTTTCCGGGTCATGCTCCACCCGCCTAGCCAGATTCTCCGATGATGAAAACAAATCACTCACGCTATTTACTCAGGTTGATGTGTTGGCTGACGATTTTATTCAGCCTATCGGCCCGCGCCGAACCTCCAGCGATTCTGGTGCTGGGCGATAGCCTAAGCGCCGGTTATGGGATCACCGCTGAACAAGGCTGGGTTAAGCAGCTGCAAGATCGGCTCAAAGAACGCGGTTTTCCGCACCGCGTCGTCAACGCCAGCATTAGCGGCGACACCACCAGCGGCGGGCTTAGCCGATTGCCGATGGCGCTGGAACGGGAGCGGCCCGCCATCGTTATCCTGGAGTTGGGCGCTAACGATGGCTTACGCGGCCAGCCGCCGATGGCGATGAGCCACAATCTCGCCAAGATGATCGAGTTATCCCAGCAGGCAGGCGCCAAGGTTTTATTGGCCGAAATGCGGATTCCGCCGAATTATGGCCCCACTTACACCCAAAAGTTTCAGGCGACCTTTACAGAGCTGGCGCAACACTATGGCATTCCTTTAATTCCGTTCTTGCTGGAGGGGGTGGCGGGTAATCCGGCGCTGACCCAGGAGGATGGTTTACATCCGCGTGCTGAAGGCCAGGCGCGGATTCTGGAAAATGTCTGGCCGACGCTGGAATCGGCGTTGAAGTGACAGCGCCGCAGGATTACAGCATCACCGGTTCCGGTTCTAATGCGACGCCAAACATAGCCTGCACCGACTGCTGAATCGCTGTAGCCAACCGCAGCACATCCTCACCGCGCGCGCCACCACAATTGACCAAGACCAGCGCCTGCTTCTCATAAACGCCGACCGGGCCAAGTTGCTTGCCTTTCCAGCCGCACCGTTCAATCAACCAGCCAGCCGCAAGTTTCACAGTGCCATCGGGCTGACGATAATGCGGCATCGCCGGATAGCGCACACTCAAGGGCGCAAACGTGGCGGCGTCCACCACCGGATTCTTAAAAAAACTGCCCGCATTGCCGATCCGCACCGGGTCGGGCAACTTGCGGGTGCGGATGGCGATAACGGTCTCGGCAATATCCCGCGCGGTCGGCTGGCCAAGCCGCCGCTCCGCCAAGTCCCGCTCCACATCAGCGTAGCCGATTAGCGGTCGCCACGCTTTGGGCAAGCGGAAGGTCACCGAGGTGATCAGATAGCGGCCAGCGGCTTCCTGCTTAAACAGGCTATCCCGGTAGCCGAAGCGGCACGCCTGGCCATCGAAGATCACCGATTCGCCACTGGTTAGATCAATCGCTGCCAGACACTCAATGCGCTCAGCGACTTCCAAGCCGTAAGCGCCGATATTTTGGATCGGCGCGGCACCAACCGTGCCAGGGATCAACGCCAGATTTTCCAGACCCGGCCAGCCCTGCTCCAGCGTCCAGCAGACGAACGAATGCCAGTTTTCCCCCGCGCCCGCCCGCACCAGCCAGGCATCTACTTCGTCCTTGACCAACTCCCGACCGGCAATCCGCACTTGCAAAACCAGCCCGGCAAAATCACCTGTCACGATGATATTGCTGCCGCCGCCCAACACGAAATGCTGCAAATAACGCCATTCCGGCATGGCGATCAACTGCACTAACTGCGCAGGCGTTTCAATCGTAGCGAACCAGGCCGCGCGGGCAGGGAGTCCGAAGGTATTGAAAGGATGCAGCGAGACATCCCGCTTGAGCAGACCGGCGACCATTTGAGGTGCTCAGCTGAGACAATGGGCCAGGTCATCGACAAACTGGTCGACGGCTTGCGGTGGGGTGTTCCATGAACACATTAAGCGAACGCCGCCTACCCCGATGAAGGTGTAAAACAGCCAGCCCCTGGCTCTTAGTTCCTCAACCGCCGATTCGGGTAGCTCCAGGAATACGGAGTTGGCTTGTGGCGGAAACATCAGCCAAACCTCAGAGAATTCTTGCAGGCGTTTGGCAAGATAGGCGGCCATCGCGTTGGCCTGGCGGGCATTGCGTAGCCAGGCCCCGGTTTCCAATAAACCTAACCAGGGCGCGGCGATAAAACGCATCTTTGAGGCGAGTTGTCCCGCTTGCTTGCAGCGATAGGCAAAATCAGTGGCCAGTGGCTTATCAAAGAACACAATCGCCTCACCGACCGCCATGCCGTTTTTGGTACCGCCCAGGCATAAAACATCGACGCCCGCTCGCCATGTCAGTTCGGCTGGCGTTTGCGCAAGCGCAACGACCGCATTGGCGAAACGGGCACCGTCCATGTGGATTTTCAGCCCATAATCATCCGCTAGCTGGCGCAGGGCGCGTAGCTCGTCTGCTGTATAGACGGTTCCCAGTTCAGTCGCCTGGGTCACGCTGATCACCTTGGGCTTTGGGTAGTGAATATCGCAACGGCGGGTGATTAACCGCTCGACATCGGTCGGATCGAGTTTGCCCAGCTCACCCCTGGCTAGCAGCAATTTTGAGCCGTTGGAGGCAAATTCAGGGCCGCCACATTCATCGGTTTCGATATGGGCGGTCTCGTGACAGATCACGCTATGATAGGACTGACAGAGCGCCGATAACGACAGCGAGTTGGCTGCGGTCCCGTTGAAAACGAAGAAAACCTCACAATCGGTTTCAAACAGTTCACGGAAACGGTCGGCGACCCGCTGCGTCCACTCGTCATTGCCATAAGCCGGGGCGTCGCCGACATTGGCCGCCAGCAGGTAATCGACGGCCTCCGGACACATACCGGAGTAATTATCGCTGGCGAACTGATGTAGCGGCGGGTTCATAGCGGCGGATTCCCTCTAGCGGACAGCCAAGGGATTCGATTATAGCGATATCCGTTCGCTCCCCTTCTGCGTAAGGTATAAAAAAACCCGCCACCGGGCGGGTCAGCAAGCGTTGGCGCTCAGAGGCCAGGCAAGCTGGCGCGCAGTTTTTTCATCGCATTATTTTCAAGCTGCCGAATGCGTTCGGCGGAAACCTTGTATTCGGCGGCTAGCTCGTGCAAGGTCGGTTTGACATCATCCAGCCAGCGACGCCGGACAATATCGCGGCTACGCGGGTCCAGGCGCTCCAAAGCTTCGCTCAACTGACTGGTGGCCTGATCGTCCCAGTCATCCTGTTCCAGGGCACGCGCCGGATCAGCCTGGTCATCTCGCAAGTAAGCGGAGGGCGTATAGGCTTCATGCTCGTCATCGCTATCGAGATCTGGTCCCGGATCGAACGAGACATCATAACCACTCAGACGCGATTCCATCTCCATGACCGCACCCGGAGTTACGCCCAGTTCACGGGCGACGGTTTCGACTTCTTCGCCGTTTAACCACCCCAGCCGTTTCTTGGCACCGCGCAGCTTGAAAAACAGCTTACGCTGTGACTTGGTGGTGGCGATTTTGACAATGCGCCAATTACGCAGGATAAATTCGTGAATCTCTGCCCGAATCCAATGCACGGCGAAAGAGACCAGCCGCACCTGGTGCGCCGGATCAAAGCGTTTAACCGCTTTCATCAAGCCGACATTACCTTCCTGGACCAAATCCCCCAAAGGTAACCCATAACCCAGGTAGCCACGGGCGATATGCACGACAAAGCGCAAATGAGCCACGATCAAACTTTGCGCGGCCGCGAGATCGTCGCGTAGCCGTAAGCGCTGCGCGAGGCTTTGCTCTTCCTCGGCGCTCAGTACCGGCACCCGGTTAACCGCCTGAATATAACTTTCCAGGCTATCGACCGGGACCGGAAGATGTTGCAAATAGGGAACCAGTGAATTCGTTGTCATGCGTTTCTCCCTTGGACAGCTCACGAAGCTGCCAGCTTAGCACTCCTTAATTGAGAGTGCCAAACTTAGAGCGCCAACGGCAGAAGAAGTTCCGACGCTGCAAAAATAGTTAAGCGCCGGCTTCTTCATCCAGCAGGGCGGCGATAAATTCAGCGGCGTCAAAGGGCCGCAGATCCTCGATCCCCTCGCCCACTCCGATAAAGCGGATCGGCAACCCCAGGCGACGCCCGATAGCGAACACAATGCCGCCCTTGGCAGTGCCATCCAGCTTGGTCAACACTAAACCCGTCACACCCACGGCCTCATGAAACTGTACCGCCTGGTTTAGCGCATTCTGGCCAGTGCTGGCGTCAACCACCAGGAGTACCTCGTGCGGGGCTTCCGCATCGACTTTGCCGGTCACCCGCTTGATCTTCTTTAACTCCTCCATCAAGTTGGACTGCGTATGCAGGCGACCGGCGGTATCGGCGATAACCACATCGACCTGTCGGGCTTTAGCGGCCTGAATCGCATCATAGATGACCGAGGCGGAATCGGCCCCGCTTTGCTGGGCGATCACCGGAATGTGATTGCGCTCCCCCCAGACCTGCAGCTGTTCGACCGCCGCCGCGCGAAAGGTGTCGCCAGCAGCCAGCAAGACCGATAAGCCGTCCGTTTGCAGATTTTTCGCCAGCTTGCCGATGGTTGTGGTTTTGCCGACCCCGTTGACCCCCACTGTAAGAATCACATAAGGGCGCGAGTCGCTGGGTTGCCAGGGTTGTTGGCAAGGCAACAGGATGGACAATAATTCATCACGCAACGCCTGCACCAGGGCCGGTATATCGTTGAGCTGTCGGTGGGCAACCCGATCCGTTAAGCGTTTCATAAGATGGTTGGTGACATCGACGCCAACATCGGCCAGCAACAGGCGGCTTTCCAGTTCCTCCAGCGTCTCATCGTCCAGCTTGCGGCCGATGAACAAGCCCGCCAAGCCGCCGACCAAGCCCTGACGGGTGCGCCGCAAACGATCCCGTAGCCTGGCGAAGGGCTTGACCTCCACCGGTTCGGCTGGGCGATCCTTGCTAAACGGCAGATGGATCGGCCGGTTCAGCACCTCGAACAAACGAGATTTTTTACGCTCCTCCGCTATTGGCGGAGAAGCAGGGGGATTCGGTTTGAATTCAGTCATAAAGGATCAAAGTTACCGTTATACTGATGAAGAACGGAACTTATCGTACCATTTCAGTCTGTTTTACGCAGACTCCTAAATTTAACCAAGCTCATGGCCAAGATCCTTAACCCGCTGTTGCTGCTTTGTCTGTTGAATGCACCGAGCGCCTTTGCGGCGGCTCCCGTCCACGAATTTACCCTGGGCAATGGCCTGAAGGTACTGGTTCGCGAGGATCACCGAGCGCCGGTCGTCGTTTCGCAGGTCTGGTACAAAGTCGGCTCCAGTTACGAACCGAGCGGGCTGACGGGTATCTCTCATCTGCTGGAGCACTTGATGTTCAAGGGCACCCCCAATGTGCCAGGTGGCGAATTCTCTCGGCAGATTGCCGCCAACGGCGGTGACGAAAACGCCTTCACCAGCCACGACTACACCGCTTATTTCCAAACGCTTGAGAAAGAGCGTCTGGAGCTTAGCTTCCGGCTGGAAGCCGACCGGATGCGCCATCTGCTGTTGAAGCCTGAAGATGTTACCAAGGAAGCCCAGGTGGTCGCTGAAGAGCGCCGGTTGCGCACCGATGACCAACCCGATGCGCTGACTCAGGAACAGTTCATGGCCTCGGCCTATGTGACCAGCCCCTATCGCCATCCGATCATCGGCTGGATGCAGGATATCCAATCGATCAGCCCAGACGATCTGCGGCGCTGGTATCAACAATGGTATGCGCCAAACAACGCGACCTTGGTAGTGGTCGGCGACGTGGACCCCGCGAAAGTGCGTGAGCTGGCCGAAAAACACTTCGGCCCCCTGACGCCAAGTGTCCTGACGCCCCCCAGAGCGGCGGTGGAAATTCCACAACGTGGTGAGCGGCGTATCGTCGTCAAGACACCCGCCGAAGTGCCCTATTTGGCGTTGGGCTATAAAACCCCGACCTTAAAGACCGCCACGGAAGCGTGGGAGCCTTATGCGCTGGCGGTGCTGGATGGCATCCTGGATGCCGGTACCAGCGCCCGCCTGAGCCGTAACCTGATTCGCGGCACCCAGGTCGCCGCCTCGGTCGGCACGGGTTACAACCTGACCGCACGGCTGGAAGAATTATTCGTACTGGCCGGTAATCCCGCGCCAGGACGCACGACGGCCGACCTGGAAAAGGCATTGCGCGCTGAAGTAGCGCGGCTGCGTGAGGAGCTGGTCAGCACCGAGGAACTGGCACGGGTGATCGCGCAAGTGGTCGCTGCCGATGTCTATCGTCAAGATTCGATGTTCTATCAGGGTATGCGGATGGGCACGCTGGAAACCGTCGGTCTGGGCTGGAATAAGCTGGATGATTACGTGCAGCGCATTCAAGCCGTCACCCCGGAACAGGTGCGCGCAGTAGCCGGTAAGTATCTAACCGATGACCGCTTGACCGTAGCCACTTTAGAGCCGCTACCCCTGGATGGTCGTCGTCCGAAAGCGCCCGCCGCTGCTTTAGACCATGCGGTTCGCTAACCCTTTCTTTCTGTTCAAGTTTTCTCTTATATGATCGCTTACCCAAAACATCTTCCCGGCGGTTTAATCGCTGTTGTCTTCCTTCTGGCATCGGGCCTTGCCAGTGCCGTACCCACTATTCAAAACTGGCGCACCACCCATGGCGTGCCGGTTTATTTTATCCCAGCGCCCGAACTGCCGATGGTGGATGCGCAGATTCTGTTCAATGCGGGATCAATCCGCGATGGTGCCCAGCCAGGTTTGGCACAACTGACCAATGCGTTGCTGGAAGAGGGAGCCGGTGATTGGTCGGCTGATGCCATCGCTGATCGGCTGGATCGAGTCGGCGCTCGGTTGGCCATTAGCTCACGGCGGGATTCGGCAACGGTCTCGCTGCGCAGTCTGTCCGATCCACAATATCTGCAACCGGCCGTTGAAACCGTAGCACGTTTGCTAAAAGAGCCGACCTTTAGTCCCGATGCGCTGGGACGAGTCCGCCAGCAAATGCTAACCACGCTGCGCGAGCGTGCCCAATCGCCCGGCACCATCGCTCAGGATGCTTTTTTTAAAGCCTTGTACGGCACTCACCCTTATGGCTCGCCGCCTGAAGGGACACCGGCCAGTCTGGAGGCGATCAGCCGCGCCGATGTCGAGAACTTTCACCGTCGTTACTACACCGCCGCCAACGCCGTGATCGCCATCGTTGGCGCGTTGGATCGTCCAGCCGCTGAACAACTCGCCAACCATCTGGTCGCCGGGCTGGCGCGTGGTGAACCAGCCCCGCCGCCACCGCCCGTGCCCAGCGTGACCGCCAGCCAAACCATCCGCATTCCCCATCCTTCCAGTCAAAGCCATATCCTGATGGGGCAGCTAGGGGTTAAGCGCGGCGATCCGGATTATTACCCGCTGTTTCTCGCTAATCATGTGCTGGGCGGCAATGGGCTGGTCTCCCAGCTTTCCCAGGAAATCCGTGAAAAACGCGGTCTGGCCTACGGCGCTTACAGCGGGTTTTCGCCCATGCAACAAGCCGGGCCTTTTCTGATCAATCTGCAAACCCGCAACGATCAGGTCGATACCGCCTTGCAGGTGACGCAAACCACCTTACGCGAATTTACCGATAAAGGCCCTGCGGCCCAGGCGCTGGAAGAAGCTCGGCAAAATATCACCGGTGGCTTTGCGCTTGATCTTGCTGGCAACGGTAAATTGGCCGGGGCGCTGGGTCTGATCGCCTTTTACGGCCTGCCGCTGGATTATCTGCAAAATTATATCGGCCTGATGAATGGCATCACCCTGGAACAGGCCAAAGCGACCTGGCAACGCCATGTGCAACCTGACAAGCTGATCACTGTTATTGTCGGCGGCGGTCAAGCGGCTCCCAGCGCGCCGACTGGTGCTAGTTCGGCCAAACCGGCTGGTTCATGAACCGGCGTTCTCAACACGGCAACCAGGTTCGAATCATCGCCGGTCAATGGCGAAGTCGTCGTCTGCACTTTCCGGATTTGCCAGGACTGCGCCCGACCCCGGATCGGGTACGGGAAACTCTGTTTAACTGGTTAGCCCCAGTAGCGCCCGGCGCTCGGTGTCTGGATTTATTCGCTGGCAGCGGCGCGCTCGGCGTTGAAGCGCTATCACGGGGTGCGACGGAAGTGGTGTTTGTTGAGCAGCATCCAGCCGCCTTTAAGGCTCTGCGCGCTAATCTGCTGCAATTGGACGCTCGGAATGCCCGCGTTGACTGCGCCGAGGCGTTGGCATGGTTGCGCCAACCCAGCACCTCGTTTGAGATCGTGCTTCTGGATCCACCGTTTAGCGGCAACTTGCTGGAGCCGGTTTGCGCCGCTCTGGAACAAAACGGCTGGCTGACACCGACGGCCTGGATCTACCTGGAAGCGGAGACTCACTTACAACCGGTGCTGCCACCGAATTGGACTGTTTATCGTGAAAAAACTGCGGGTGCGGTGACTTATCGGTTGGTCCGTCGAGAAGCCCAGATCTCTTCATAGAACGAGGCGATCTAGTAACAAGCGGCTACGACCAACGATGAATGACCGCTGAATGGTTGCCTTGCCGGACGTCATTCCCGATAATCTTCCCAAAAATTTTTCTTTCTCTTCAGGAACTCCTCATGCCCGTCGCCGCCATTTATCCCGGTACCTTCGATCCGATCACGCGCGGACATATCGATCTGGTCGAGCGCGGCGCTCGTATGTTCGATCATCTGACCGTCAGTGTGGCTGCCAATCCTAATAAACAACCGTTGTTTTCATTAACAGAACGAGTCGAACTGGCGCGTGAAGCGTTAGCGCATTTACCCAACGTGGTGGTGTGCGGCTTCGATATTCTTTTAGTGAATCACGCCAAACAGATCGGTGCCCACGTCATCCTGCGCGGGTTACGGGCCGTTTCGGATTTTGAATTCGAGTTTCAGTTAGCCAACATGAACCGCCGTCTATACCCTGATATTGAATCGGTCTTTTTGACGCCGGCTGAACAGTATTCTTTCATCTCCTCAAGCCTGGTGCGCGAGGTCGCCAAGCTAGGCGGTAATATCGCGCCCTTTGTACATCCTAAAGTGGAAGCGGCGTTGGCTGCAAAATTCGCCGCTCGCCAATAATTGTTAAAATACCCGGAAATTTACCCTACTGCGAAGCTGTCACAATCAGTAGCGAACCCTTAAGCCTTTTCCAGAACGGTTTCCGTTCGAAACCCAAGAGGAGCCGACCATGGCCCTGATGATCACCGACGAATGCATCAATTGCGACGTGTGCGAACCCGAATGCCCGAATGAGGCGATTGCGCAAGGTGAGGAGATCTACGAGATCGATGCCAGCCGTTGCACCCAGTGCGTTGGCCATTACGACACCCCGCAATGTATTGAAGTCTGTCCGGTGGACTGCATTCTGGTTGATCCTAATCATTCTGAAACCGAAGAGCAGTTGCAGGCCAAGTACGAGAGACTGACCAGTACGGCTTGAAACCCTTGGCAGGGCATTTGATTGAGTTGGGGAGGAGCGGGCGAAGATGGATAGTCAACAGCCACAGGCAGGGATTCAGGTGCTACTGGCCGGTGCCAGTGGTTTGGTGGGTGGGCACTGCCTCAGTCAACTGCTGGCCGATGATGCGATTGCCCAGGTCACTGTAGTCGCCCGTCGACCCCTGGAATTGACCCACCCAAAACTCAGCGTGCAGGTGGTGGATTTCGATCATCTGCGTGAGCAGGCAGGCGCGATTAAGGTTGATGTGGCGCTGTGCTGTTTGGGAACGACCCATCGCGCGGCGGGTTCTCCCGAAGCTTTTGCCAAGGTGGACCATATCTATGTCGCTGAACTGGCAAGGCTGGCCGCTGCGAGAGGAGCGACTTGTTTTGTGCTGGTCTCAGCGGTCGTCGCCGATGCCGCCTCGCCGATCTTTTATAATCGGGTTAAAGGGCGCGCCGAAGCGGCGGTCATCGATTCAGGGTTACCGGCCGTACACCTGTTACGCCCCTCTCTCTTGCTGGGGGAACGCACCGGGCCACGGCCCCTGGAGGACTGGAGCCGACAAATGGCCCCCTTCTGGGCACCCTTTGCCTGGGGACCCTTTAGCCATTATCGCCCGGTGCGGGCCGAAACCGTCGCTGCCAAAATGGTCGAGCTTGCCAAAACCGCCCAGCCAGGGGTGCATATTCATTATTTCAGAAGCTAAACCAACCTGCCGCCGATTAGGCGCGCTGTCTGGACAGTGGCATTCATGCCACGCCATAGCGATGTTGATGCTGGTGATTGTCGGCCTGGCGCTATCACCGCCGGTTGCGGCGAAAAAACTCTATAAATACCAGGATGCTTCCGGTAACTGGGTTTTTACCGACAAGCCACCGGCTGCTGACGTTACCGCTGAAGTCCGCCCGCTACCGGCTAGCGAATTACCCGCCAAGATCAGCGTGCGCAATCGAGGTTCTACGGATGCGCCGATTTTGGCGGTAGTGAATGACTATTACGGGCCGATTGAAGCGGAGATCACCGGCGAGGGATTGGAGAACATGCGCGCTGAACCGCCGTTGCCGCTACGATTGGTGGTTCCAGCTCGCTCGGAAATCACCGCTGTTACCCTGAAACCGACTGGAGTGCGCTGGCGCTACGGCTACCGCATCCGAGCTATCTTGGGCGATCCCAAAGCCGCCCACCGGCCTGAGCAACCTTATGCGCCGCCGTTCGCGTCCGGGCAACGCTTCTTTGTTGGCCAAGCTTTCGATGGCCCGTTTAGCCACCAGCACCCACAAAGCCGTTACGCCGTTGATTTGAGTTTGCCCAAGGGAACGCCGGTTCGCGCCGCCCGCGCCGGGGTGGTGATGGAGGCGACCAGTGACTTCTTTGATGGTGGCACTGATCCGAAATATCAAACCCACGCCAACGCTGTGCGCATCCTCCACGACGACGGCACCATGGCGATCTACGCCCACCTGGACCCCGATTCGACCCGGGTAGCGCCGGGCCAGCGCGTCGAACGCGGCCTGTGGATCGCTAATTCTGGTAACACGGGCTTTTCCACCGGGCCGCATCTACATTTCGCCATTCAGCGCAACTCCGGGATGGAGTTGATTTCGATACCGTTTGAATTTGCTGGCGCTAACGGGCAAGCGGTCACCCCGATAGCTGGAACGCAACTGCTCGCGCCCTGAATGCGCTGCCTGAAATCGCGACAAATCGGCAATGCGTTTAGTGCGCTTGCATTTTCTTGCGGTTAAGGAACGCTTCGCGCACGACTTCCCGCAGTTGAGGGAAAGGCTGCGGACTTAACAGGAATTTATAGATAGCGCCTTGATTGATTAGCCCAACCAGGCCCTCTGCCGCACAGCCCCCGCCCATGGCTATCCGCAAGGTTTGCGGATACAGCTCACGCAGACGCCAGAAGAATTCTGCATCGCCTTGCTCGGCTCGCCAGTCGGCTAGCACCACGCCAACATCCTGCTGAGCCAGATGATCGAGCGCTTCAGCGACGGTGGCGGCGGTTAACACCTGGTAGCCTTCGGCCATAAGCGCAGTCTGGACGGATGCTCTTTCGGCATCATCGGCAGCGACGATCAGTACAATCCGCTCCTCGCCGACCAGCAGGGGTTTGTCAACCACCCCAGACTGACAGCGGCGTAACAAATCGGTGATTTCCGTGACCGGCAGGGGGCGGCTCAGGTAATAGCCCTGAATCTCATCACAATGCTGTGCCCTAAGAAAGCGCAATTGGCCCTCGTTCTCGACCCCTTCCGCAATTACCCGCAAGCCCATACCGTCAGCCATGGCAATGACAGCCGTGGCAATCGCAGCATCGTCCGGCCGAGTATTGACTTCGCGCACAAACGCCTTATCAAGCTTGAGCCGATCCAGCGGCAATTGCCTGAGGCGGCTAAAACTGGAATAGCCGGTGCCGAAATCGTCGATCGCAATTTGGACGCCAAGACCCTTCAACGTTTGCAAAGTAGCCTTGGCATGATCGGCGTCTTTCATCAGCAGGCTTTCAGTGATTTCCAATTCCAGGACACTCGGCTCCAGGCCCGTCTCCTCTAAGACCCGCGCCACCAAGCACGGAAAACCAGGTTGGGTAAACTGCAAAACCGAAATATTGACCGCGATCCGTTGTAGCTCAATGCCTTGCTCATGCCATTGCTTAGCCTGCCGACAGGCGCTATGCAGCACCCATTCGCCAATGGGGACGATCAATCCGGTTTCCTCGGCCAGTGGAATAAAGTCCACCGGCGAAATCGAACCGAGCAGTTCATTATCCCAACGCAATAGCGCTTCAAGTCCGTTAATGCGACCACTGGGCAGATCGAGTTGTGGCTGATAATGGAGGGTCAGATCATCCTGCTCAATGGCCTTGCGTAACTGGCTCTCCATGGTCAAGCGGCGTACCGCTGCCTCGTTTAACGTAGCGTCGTAGAACCGATACAGGTTACGCCCTTGACGCTTGGCCAGATACATCGCCATATCAGCGTTGCGCAGCAAGATGCCGGGATCATCGCCATCGTCCGGAAAAACCGCGATCCCGATGCTAGGCGTGACGAACACTTCGTGACCGGCCAACACCAGCGGGCGCGATAAATTGGCGCGGATATGCTCAGCGACCAGCGCGACATCGGCACTGTGGCGGATTTCTGGCAACAACACGGTAAATTCATCACCGCCCAGCCGGGCGATGGTTTGGCCGCGTTCATCACCGGCCGGGCGCGCCACCGTATCGCTCTCGCGCAGGCTTTCCTTTAAGCGCTCAGCGGTTGCCTGAAGCAATAAATCCCCCACGGCATGACCCAGCGTGTCGTTGATCCGCTTAAAGTTATCCAAATCCAGAAACAGGAGGCCGACGCGCCTGGAATAACGCTTGGCCAACTTGAGGGCTTCGCTCAGGCGATCTTTAAAAAGCTCGCGGTTGGGCAACTGGGTGAGGCCATCGAAAAACGCCAGGTGGCGAATACGCTCCTCAGCCCGTTGTAACTCGGTGATATCTTGTAAAGTCCCGTACACACGAACCAGGCCACCCGCTTCATCGAAGACGGCCTCAACCTGTTGGCGCACGCAGCGGGGACTGGTGTTTGCGCTGGCAATCCAATGGTTGATGCCTTCCACCCGCTTGCCTTCTCGCACGGCCGCGAACCAGCCGCGAACTCTGTTCTGATCCTTTTCCGGTACGCAATCCAGTAAAGCCTGGCAAGGTATTTGGCCGTCTGGGCAATCAAACCCAATGATCCGGCAAATGTGCTCTGAAACATGCAAGACCTCCTCACCCGGCAGCCAGTCCCAATGCCCCAGCCGGGCGATGCGCTGCGCAGTCGCCAAACGCCGCTCACTCTCGCGTAACCGATTCATCGTGGTACTGGCCCGAAGCAGATAGCGCACCCGATAACCCAACAGCGGGAAATTGATCGGCTTGGTGATGAAATCCGTAGCGCCCGCATCAAAGGCCCGATCAATGGATTCATGATCATCAAGCCCAGTCATCATCAGAATAGGGACTTGTGCGCCGCCAGGCCGTCGTCGTAATTCCGTGCTGACGGCGAAGCCATCCATTTCCGGCATCATCACATCCATGAGCACCGCATCAGGATGCAATCGCTCAAATCTTGCCAAACCGTCGAGACCGCTTTCAGCCTGTTCGACCCGGAATCCTGCCTGCTCAAGCGTGACTCGCACCAACAGGTTAACCGTCGCATCGTCATCGATGGTTAAAATCAACGGTGGCGCTGCTGAACTGACGGATGCCATGGTTGGCCTCGTTGGAAAGATGGGTGGACGCGGCTTGCCATCAACTGGTTTCGGTCACGGCGGATGCGATGCCTAGTGAGCGGTGCAGTCACTTGGGCAACGCCGGCGGTGGTGGTTCGCTGCTGGGGTCTTGATGGATTAACACATCGGCGTTGGGGAAGCTTTCTTTAATCGCCGCCTCAACCTCGTCCGCTACGCGATGAGCTTCCACCAAGGGTAACTGGTCATCCAACATTAAATGGAGCTGTACGAAATAGGTCTGCCCGGAACGACGGGTGCGCAGGTCATGCACCCCTAGCGCCCGTGGGTGTCCACGCGCGATCTCCTTGATGCGATCATGAACCTCGTGCGGGAGTTCGTGATCCAGTAATAATTGGATCGAATTATAGGCAATTGTTCCAGAACTATACAAAATGTAGGCGGCGATGGCGATAGCGAAGAGCGGGTCCATCAGTGGCCAACCTAAGGCACTTAAACCCAGCGCTAAAACCGTAGCCCCGTTCGTTAATAAGTCAGTGACATAATGGGTTGCATCAGCACTAATCGCCGTCGATTGAGTCCGTTGAATGACATAACGCTGTACCAGCAGCAACAGTGCTGTTGCGACAATTGCGAACATTAGGACGCCAAGTCCGACCCAGGTATGGGTCAGCGGCTCTGGGTGAACCAGGCGATTGAGGGCCTGTAGGGTCAAAAATACCGCTGAACCAGCGATGAAGGCCGCCTGGGCTAGTCCCGCTAACGGTTCAGCCTTACCATGCCCAAACCGGTGTTCGCGATCCGGCGGTTGCAATGAATAACGTACAGCGAGCAGATTAAGCACCGAAGCGGCCACATCCATCATGGAGTCCACCAGCGAGGCCAGGACGCTGACCGAGCCGGTCAGCAGCGCCGCCGCCAGCTTCGCGATGATCAACACGGTTGCCGTGGCCACCGAGGCATAGGTCGCTAACCGGAGCAAGCGGGCCGACTCAGCCGGTTCAAGGACCACAGATCCGGCTACGGTCAGGGGCAATTCTTTCTGAGCACTCATAAAGGCAGTATATTCCGCTCGGTTACCATCATTGCGACGGCATCGCTTCTAAATGCCGTCGCCGCTTATTCCAACCCTTTCACGGGTCGCGAGATCGACGTTATTTCACCTCATGATCGAAGCTTTGCGCCGCATTGTACAAGAAGCCACCGCCGCGACGGATTTTCCCAGCGCGCTCGCTCTAGCGGTTACCCGGATTCGGAATGCCCTGGATGTAACGGCTTGCACGATCTACCTCGCTGATCGGGAGCGACGCGAATGGGCGCTCGGCGCTGGCGATGGCATGAACCTCACCGCTAGCGGTCACAGGCCGCGTCGGGACCGGCAAAGCTTGCTATGGTGGATCGCAGAACAACAGGAAATTTTGAACCTAGCGGATGTCCAGCAACACCCGCACTATCAGCCGATAACCGAAACCGGCGAGCCGACTTGTCATGCCTTCTTAGGTATACCGCTGATTCAAGACCGCCAAACGCTCGGCATCCTGGTTGTTCAGGATACCCAAAGTCGTGCATTCCAAACGGCGGAAGTTGATAGTCTGGTGGACATCGCTGCCCACCTGACGCAGCTTATCCAGCAAGCAACCCTTGATGGCAGCGTCAGCGCCCTGCTCAACAAGCTGCCATCTGGAATCCGGCCTTTGTCGGGGCTGGCTGGCGCACAGGGGGTCGCCATCGGTACGATCACTCTGCCCCACCGCCTGGCCGATCTTGATAGTGTCCCTGACCGGTTTACCAGCGATGCCGCTGCCGAGGAAGCCGCGCTGCACGCAGCCATTAGCGCCGTCGATGAGGAATTGCGCACGGCGAGCGAGCAATTGCTGTCGCTGTTGCCCGCGAGCGAACAGGCGATGTTTAGCGCCCATCGTCTGCTCTTAAACAGCGAGAGCCTCCGCGCGGACACCAGCGCCCGCATTGACGATGGATTATGGGCACCCGCCGCCTGGCGTGATGCGGTGCTGGCCCGGGCCAAGGCTCTACAGCAAACCGCTGATCCTTACCTGAGCGCGCGAGCGGAGGATATTCGTGATCTCGGTCGGCGCGTGTTGCGGCATTTGCACGCCAGCGCCGCTCACCCAGCGCGCGTTCTTCCGGAACACTGCGTATTGCTCGCTGAGGAAATGAGCGTAGCGGATTTTGCAGCGATTCCTCCGGAGCGGTTGGTTGCGATCGTGTGTTTACGAGGTTCAGCTCTTTCTCACATCGCGATCCTGGCGCGGGCGATGGGCATACCGGCGGTTATGAACCTGGGGGATCGCCCAATCAGTGGGTTGGAAGGGCGTGAGATCGTCGTCGACGGTTATCAGGGGCGGGTCTTCATTGATCCAGATCCCGCCGTACGCGCCGAATACCAACGACTGGTTGCCGCCGAAGCGGAATTGACGGCGGGATTGGATAATTTACGCGAGCTACCGGCTGAAACGCTGGATGGCTATCGGGTATCGCTTTATGTTAAAGCGGGCCTGCTGTCGGACATTCCTTCAGCAACTCAGTGCGGAGCCGATGGAGTCGGCCTCTATCGCACCGAATTCGCCTTTATGATCCGAGAAACCTTCCCCAGCGAGGAAGAGCAGTATGCGATTTATCAACAAGTGCTGAAGGCGTTTGCTCCCAAGCCTGTCACCATTCGCACGCTCGATATTGGCGGCGATAAACCGCTACCTTACTATCCGATTGCTGAAAATAACCCGTTTCTAGGATGGCGCGGCATTCGCTTTACGCTCGATCACTCGGAGATCTTCCTCATACAATTGCGCGCTCTACTGCGAGCCAACGCCGATCTGAAAAATCTGCGGGTGTTGTTTCCGATGATTACCACTGTCGAAGAGCTGGATGAGGCGTTGCGGCTGCTGTCACAGGCTTATCAACAACTGGCGGCGGAAGGGAAACCCGCCGCGTTTCCTCAAGTCGGTGCCATGATCGAAGTTCCTGCCGCCGCCTGGCAAGCTGCCCAGTTGGCTCAGCGCGTGGATTTTTTATCGGTAGGCACCAACGATCTGACCCAATATGTACTTGCCGTAGATCGCGATAATGCCCGCGTGGCTCGCCTGTACGATCATCTACATCCAGCGCTGTTAAAGACCATCGCCCATATTCTCACCAGCGCCCGCCAGGCGGGTCGCCCCGTGCATTTGTCCGGCGAGATGGCCTCCGATCCGGGTGCAGCCTTGCTATTGCTCGGTATGGGAGCCGATAGTTTGAACGCGAGTCCTACGAGCTTACCCAAGGTAAAATGGGTCATCCGTCGCTTCGCCCGTGCTCAGGCGCGGGCCTTGGCTGAGGAAGCGCTCACTCTGGAGACGACTGATCAAATTCGCCGTCTGATCAATAGCGCGCTTCAACAAGCAGGTCTCGGGGAAATCGTGCATGAATCTATCTGAAGTGATGACAGACAGTGGATGCTAAAGAGCGGATCAAACGACCCGCTCGCGCTGCCGTATGCCGGAGCGCACAACCTTGGCGCGCTCCAGCCGGGCTGGATCAGCTTTCGATGGCGATACGGCGGGGCTTAGCCGCTTCACGCTTGGGAACGATAACTTCCAGGACGCCATCTTTGCATTTGGCACTCACCTTGTCGGCGTCTGCCACATCGGGTAACGAAAACCGCCGCAGGAACGTACCGCGTACCCGCTCGACCCGGCGATATTGCTCGGTGTCTTGTTTGGTTTCGCTCGCGCGCTGGCCTTTCAAAGCCAGTGTGCCCTTTTCCAGGGTAATTTCGATATCCTTGATATCCACACCAGGCAGATCGGCGTGGATAACGAATTGGCCCGGCTCTTCCTTAATGTCAACGGCTGGCATCCAATCCGCTAGGACTTGCCCGGTTTCTTCATTCCCTAACCGATTTGCTTCAAAGAGATGATTGACTTCCCGTTGCAATTGATTCAACAGGTTCAACGGTTCATAACGCATCAGAGCCATGATCGATCCTCCACCCATTTCAATTTCGGCGCTCGGTTGAACGCCCGTTCAAGTTAGTTGATAAATGGGGGATAGTGCGCTGATTTCAAGGGCTTTAAGGCATTTTTCCGTCCAGCTGTTTCGCTTTATGATAACGCATCTCCCAGGGAATTTTAGCTGATGGCCGCACCGCTGATCTTCATTTGCCATGCTCAACCGGATGCGGCTTTTGCCCGAGATCTAGGCTTAGCGCTGGAAACCTTTCGGTTACCAGTCTGGAGCGATTCCCGCAATCTAAGAGGCGATAATCGCCTGGCTCCGGAGGTGCGATGGGCGATTGAGCAAGCCCGCCACGTCATCGTTGTACTGAGCTTGAATACTGGCGATCCGACCTGGTTACGGCGGGAGATCGAAATTGCCCAAGAAGTTGAGCGGCGACGCGCAGAGCGTTATCGAGTCATTCCTTTGTTGTTGCCCGGTGTTGAGCCGGCGATCTTGCCGCAATGGTTCACCCCGATCCCTCGAACTACCCCGCTCCAAATCCCTTTAGACGGGTTAGGCTCTATCTTGCCGACCCTGCTCAGCGCCTTGGGAGAAAGCTCATCGGCTGGCAACGTGAATGAACGTCATGCGCAGCAGCCAACGGAGCTGGAGTTACATTTCAGTCAGCACGCTTCGCCTGGCCCCGCCTGGCAGTGGACAGCACGGTTAAACCCTCACTCTGAAGCAACAAATCCGCCCCAGACTGTACGTGGCTCATTACCAACCGCACCTGCCAGAGCACTACAACACTGGTATTTACAGACCTATCCTTGCTGGCCCACCGACGTTATGCGCGCCTTGGCCGATCACACCGCAGCTCAACTCGTCGAATGGGGACGATTACTTTACCGGATTATCCTGGAAGCGCCTGAGTCTCTCGCCATAACCACCCAATGGCATGATTTACTTTCCTCTCAGGAAGGACGTTTGGTGGTCAAGATCGACCCTGATCATCCCGCTACGGCTGAGTTACTGGATCTGCCCTGGGAGCTACTGCACGACGCTAGCGATTTCCTGATTCGCGGCAAGCAACCTGTGCAAATTATTCGTCGCTTTCCGGGTGGGGGTGATGCCTTTTTGCCTGTGCCACCTCCTCTGCGTATTCTAGCGATCAGCCCTCGCCCCGATACTGAACCAACCGGCCATGCTGATTATCGGCGTAGCACCTTACCGCTACTGGAAGCCTTGGTCAGCCTCGGCGGCTTGGTCGAAACACAGCGACTCGCTTCACCCACACTGGCGGCATTGGAAAAGCAGCTCAACGAAGCCTGGGCTACAGGACGGCCCTTGGCGATATTGCATCTGGATGCTTATCTGCGCCAGGACCCCGCCACTCAAGAGGTACTGTGCGCGTTTGAAACTCGCTATGACCCACCAGCGCCTGTGTGCCGTGAGGCCCATTTTGTACCGATCAAAGATCTGGTTGCGCTACTAAGCTCATACCGCATCAGGCTGGTTGTTCTCTATACAGGGAATACAAGCTCTGCCGATTCGGCCGCTGTCAGCCTGACATCCTTGTTACTGGCCAATGGAATCGCGGCTGTTATCCATGTACATCCCGCTGCGCCTATCGAAACCCAGGAACGGTTTTGGAGAGCATTTTATGAAGAGCTCTTACGCGGCGCTCGAATCAGTCAAGCCCTGTTTGCTGGTCAAAACCGTTTAGCTGGCGATACTTATCGGCTAGCCGGGATGAGCAGTAGCGTCCATTTACAGGATTGGTTTTGTTTTAGGTTGTATGTCGGTGAACAGGACCCCCGGCTCTGTTTACGTCCTCCCCTGGATCTCCGGCGACGGTTGCTGGAGTTGACATGGCCAGGGCCGCCGGCCCACCTCCCCGCGCTACCAGCGACAGGCTTTCTAGGTCGCGCCCGCGACCTGCTGCGCCTGGAACGATTGTTGGAAGAAGAGTCCAACCTGTTCCTGCGCGGCGCTGGGGGGAGTGGCAAAACCGCCACCGCCACTGCCCTGGCTCACTGGCTAGCGCGTTCTGGCCGCTTTCACCAGATTGCTTATCTCAATCGCGATGACGCCAGAGAACCGAGCCATTTGCTGGAAACGCTCGGCCGACAATTGATGCCACAAACCAAACATTGGTCGGTAGAAACCTATCCCACTTTTTGGCGTGCTCTAAGCCACCTGCAAAAGACCCTAGGCAAACAACCCACCTTGATTGTGCTTGATCAGATCGAACGCTGGCCTTCGGAACACGACAAACTCTTTGATCAATTGTGGCAGGATTTGTTGAATGGATGTCGGGGTTTGCGATTATTAGGCTTAGGTCGGTTGGGTCCACCGTCTTTCGCCCAACCCTGGAAAGAACTCAAGCTCAGTCCGCTTGATGGAGGCGACGCGATCCGTCTAATCGGGCGAACGCTGATCGGGGCGCGCGAAATTCCGCCTGCGAGTGACAGCCAAGATGGCTTTCAACCTATACGTGAACTGGTCAAACTGGCCGGCGGTCATCCGGTCGCTTTACAGCGCATCTCCCACGAAATCGCAGTGCAAGGCGCGAAAGCGACATTGGCTTTACTGCACGCTCTACGCGCCGAAATCCTCTATCGTCATCCTGATGACCCGCAATGGCCATTATTCCTGGGCACTGAGCTAACTCTGCGTCAGTTACCAGAGGAAGATCGGGAACGTTCAGCGCTGATCGCTTTTTTCAAGGGAGGGATGAATCGCATCGCTTTAGGGAAAGCACTGGCGTTTGATACTCAGGATCTGGATGCTTTCCAAAAACGCCTGACTGCTCTGGATTTGATCGAAGATCAGGGTTATGGCCATTGGCGCTTCGATCCTGCCCTATCCCATTATCTGGCCAACCAGCTATCCCCCAGTCACCGCCTTATCTGGCAGGAGCGCTGGCGAAACGGCATGGAGGAACTGATTGATGTGCTTTATCAACAGTATTTTAAAGACAACACCCGAACGCTTCGCTTGCTGCGCCTGGAATTACCTAATCTTCTGACATTTTTACGCGATCATCAGCAACATTTCAGCGCAGAGCGCACCGCTCGCTTAGCCAGTCGACTGGAGCAACTGCTGGCCTCGCTCGGTATCCCGAATGCGCTAGGGGAAGCGATGGCTGCACGTGAAAGGGCTGGCCATGCGCTATCGGGTTGGAGCCGTATACGGTTTGAAACCGAACGCCTGCGCGTTGAACGCCTGCGCGATAATGGCTCGCTTGAAGAAGCCTTCCAAGCTGCCCGCCAGTTGTTGCGACAATGCCAGGAAGCAGGTCCCGATAGCTATCCAGGAGCCGGCTATGATCTGGCGCAAGCCTATTTTCAACTGGGCAAGTTGCTTAAATTAACCGGTGCCGCCGAATCGGCTGTTAGGGAGTTCTCGGTTGCCCGACGGCAGTTCAAGGCTTTAGCAGAAGCTGGCAACGGCAACGCTGGTCGAATGGCGGCGGTGGTTGATGCGGAGATCGGTGATTGCTTAACCTATTTACAGCGTTTACAAGAGGCTGCTAACGCCTACGAAGCAGCGCTTACCCAATCTGGACCCAATGCCCCTAAAGGACTCATCGCGACCAACAAAATGCAGTTAGGTTTAGTTCGCCAGCGGCAAGGTCAATACAGCGAAGCAGTCGATTTATATGATTCCGCCCGTCGAATCTTCGAAGCTCTGGGAGAGCCAGAAGGTACCGCGCGCGCGTGGAAGCAGATCGCTCTCTCTCATAAATTAAACGGCGATATCAAACAGGCTCTGCACGCTTGTCAACAAGCCCTGTATCTTTACGAACAACAGCGGGATCGCAGTGGTGTTACCGAAACTCTGGGAGAGTTGGGGCACCTCCACCAAATAGCCAACCAATTAGAGGAAGCAGCTTTAGCTTACCGGCGTCTGGCAGAGCTATGCGCTCAATTAGGAGACTCTCTTGGGGAAGAAGCTGGCCGTAACAAGCTCGCTAACGTCCTTATTCAGCTTCATCGCCACGATGAGGCTCGCCAAGAACTTTATCGGGCCAGCGAATGTAATCTTCCGGATAGCTATACCGCCCGCAACTGGGCGATCCGCCGGGGTTTACACGATCTTGGCCAAAGCGCCCAAAATCCCGATGTAGCGGATCGGGCACGACGCCAGGCAATGCAGAAATATCTCGCCTATCGAAGGGCAGGCGGTGAAAACGACAACCCAGGAGCGCGCCTATGCGCACAGGTTCATCAGGCGATCCGCACAGGAGAAACTGCCTCCCTGGCGGTCAAGCTGGAGCAAATATCAGCCAGCTCTAATGTGCCTCCCGGAGGCAAATTATTGATTGACAAATTAAAAGCAATTTTAATGGGATCTTACGATCCTGGCTTAGCGACTGATCCAAATTTACACTACCAGTATGCTGTTGAGTTACAGCTGTTGCTGGAAGCCCTAGTTAGACGCTAAAGCAAGTTAAAAAAGCCCAACCCTTATGAAGGGTTGGGCTTTTTAGGAATAAGAGCCTGGCGATGACCGACTTTAGCGCGAGTAATTCTCGCACGATCATAGGCGCGGTGCGGTTTCACGATCGAGTTCGGGATGGGGTCGGGTGGTACCCGCACGCTTTGGTCGCCAGGCGAA